>ERZ824522.68-NODE-68-length-136002-cov-65.184013_pt1 | contig 136002 bp, 128 predicted proteins | sample MGYA00519935_ERZ824522 | MGnify/ENA primary metagenome ERZ824522 (study PRJEB31778, sample SAMEA3449160) | human gut metagenome | biome: human gut; feature: human-associated habitat; material: faeces | place: United Kingdom | collected 2010/2012 ...
ATTTAGCGTTAGCTAAATTTCAATGCCCGACCGACACTCCGCTAAACCATAATTTATAAATAGAACCTAAAAAAATCCCCCGTGAGAAACCACGGGGGAGAAGTAACGAAATAATTTATCTATTAAACTGTCTCGCTGTTGTTGCCATAATAAGCATTGAGGTACATCTGCTTGATTTCCTTGAAGAGTGGGTATCTTGGGTTAGCGCCTGTGCACTGATCGTCGAATGCCTGCTCTGTCATATCGTCAAGTCTTGCAAGGAAGTCAGCTTCATCGATACCGTACTCCTTGATTGAGTTCTTAATACCAACTCTTGCCTTAAGGTCATTGACAGCCTTAATGAGGTTCTCAACGCTGTCAGCATCGTCCTTACCGCCAAGACCGAGGAATCTTGCTACTTCAGCGTAACGAGCCTGTGTCTTTGGATGATCATACTGTGGGAATGTACCCATCTTAGCAGGAGTTTCTACAGAGTTGAAACGGATAACCTGCTCAAGCATAAGGGCATTAGCAATACCGTGTGGAATGTGGTGGAAAGCACCGAGCTTATGAGCCATTGAGTGACATACACCGAGGAATGCGTTAGCAAATGCCATACCTGCCATTGTAGCACCGTGAGCAACTTTCTCACGAGCAAAAGGCTCATTCATACCGTTGTCGTAGCAAGCAGGGAGATACTTAAAGATAACTTCAAGAGCTCTAAGTGCAAGACCGTCTGTAAAGTCAGTAGCCATCATTGATGCATAAGCCTCAAGTGCGTGGCTGACAGCATCGATACCTGATGCAGCTGTAAGACCCTTAGGACCGCTCATCATATTGTTAGCATCTACGATAGCCATATTTGGCATAAGCTCGTAGTCAGCGAGTGGGTACTTAACGCCTGTTTCCTGATCTGTGATAACTGCGAATGGTGTTACCTCAGAACCTGTACCTGAAGATGTTGGAACAGCGATGAAGTAAGCCTTTTCACCCATCTTAGGGAATGTATAAACTCTCTTACGAATATCGCAGAAACGCATAGCCATATCCATAAAGTCAGCTTCCGGATGCTCATAGAGAACCCACATAATCTTGCCGGCATCCATTGCTGAACCGCCGCCGAGTGCGATGATTACATCAGGCTCAAACTTACGCATAGCCTCTGCACCCTTCTGAGCAGAGATAAGTGACGGATCAGGCTCAACATCAGAAAATGTTGTGTAAACAATGCCCATCTCATCAAGTTTATCTGTGATTGGCTTTGTATAACCATTCTTGTAAAGGAATGAGTCAGTTACGATAAATGCTCTCTTCTTACCCATAACATCCTTGAGTTCCTGAAGAGCAACAGGCATACAGCCTCTCTTAATATAAACCTTATGTGGTGCTCTGAACCAAAGCATATTTTCTCTCCTCTCGGCTACTGTCTTAATGTTGATAAGGTGCTTGACACCTACGTTCTCTGAAACTGAGTTACCGCCCCATGAGCCGCAGCCGAGTGTAAGAGATGGTCTAAGCTTAAAGTTGTAGAGGTCACCGATACCACCCTGTGAAGATGGTGTGTTTACGAGGATACGGCAAGTCTTCATACGGCCTGCGAACTCGTCAATCTTAGCTCTATCGTTAACAGCATCAACATAGAGGGAAGATGTATGACCGTAACCGCCGTCAGCAATGAGCTGTTCAGCCTTAGCAAGTGCATCTTCAAAGTCCTCTGCCTTGTACATAGCAAGTACAGGAGAAAGCTTCTCGTGTGCAAATTCTTCGCTGATGTCAACGCTTTCAACTTCACCGATAAGAATCTTTGTTTCTTCAGGAACTGTTACACCAGCAAGAGCAGCAATTGTAACAGGCTTCTGACCAACGATCTTAGCGTTAAGTGCGCCGTTGATGATGATAGTCTTTCTTACCTTCTCTGTCTCTTCATCGTTAAGGAAATAGCAGCCACGAGCCTTAAATTCCTTTTTAACCTTTGAATAAATCTTCTTTTCAACGATAACTGACTGCTCTGAAGCACAAATCATACCGTTATCGAATGTCTTTGAGTGAATAATTGAGTTTACAGCAAGGAGAATATCTGCTGATTCGTCAATAATTGCAGGAGTGTTACCTGCACCAACGCCGAGAGCAGGCTTACCTGATGAGTAAGCAGCCTTAACCATGCCAGGACCACCTGTAGCAAGGATGCAATCAGCTTCCTGCATAAGCATATTTGTAAGCTCAAGGCTTGGAATGTCAATCCAGCTGATAATGCCCTCTGGAGCACCTGCAGCTACAGCAGCCTCAAGAACAACCTTAGCAGCCTCAATTGTGCTCTTCTTAGCACGTGGGTGTGGGCTGATGATGATACCGTTTCTTGTCTTTAAGCAGATAAGTGTCTTAAAGATAGCTGTTGATGTTGGGTTTGTTGTTGGAATAACTGCAGCGATAACACCGATTGGCTCTGCAATCTTCTTAATACCGAAAGATTTGTCCTCTTCGATTACGCCACATGTCTGAACATTTTTATAAGCATTGTAAATGTACTCAGAAGCGAAGTGGTTTTTGATAACCTTATCTTCAGCTACGCCCATGCCTGTTTCTTCAACGGCCATTTTAGCGAGTGGGATTCTCATCTTGTTAGCTGCGGATGCTGCTGCAAGGAAAATCTTGTCAACCTGTTCCTGTGTGTAGGTTGCGAAAATCTTCTGAGCTTCTTTAACTTTTGCTAAAGCTGCCTCAAAAGTCTCTGCGTTTTCTACGATCGGATACTCTTTTGTGCTCATTAAATCTACCTCTTATCTTGCATTTTGTATTTTATTCAGCAAAAAGCTGAAAATGGATGACTTATTCTTCAACAGCTTTAAATTCAAGCTTGTTGGTTTTTCCGTTGGTTTTTACATAGTTTTCTGCGTAAGAACCCTTTGGAGCATTTATTGTAACAGTGTTTGCGTTATCACAAACGCTGTATTCAGACATTTTAGTTACATTGGCAGGAATGTCGATTTCTGTAATGGCAGGGCACTGATAAAAAACATATTCTCTGATTTCTTCAAGACTGCCTGATTCGATAGTTACTTTTTTAACTCCCGAACCCTGGAAAGTGAAAAGACCAAGGTCTGTTACCGAACCCGGAACTGTAACTTCTTCAAGTGAAGTACAGAGGAAAAATACATTATTGCCTAATGTTTTAAGATTTTTGGAAAGTGTAACCGACTTAAGATTTGCACATGACTGGAAAGCATGACCCTCAATCTCAGTTACCGTATCGGGAATTGTTATACTCTCAATGTCCTTTTCGCTGAAAGCGTTAGGACCTATTGATGTTACTTTATAGTTGTTATAGGTATCAGGAATAACAATATTTTTTTCGTTACCTGTGTACTCTGTTACCATAAGCTCATTGCTGTTTACAATGTAATAACCAAAGCCGTTGTTTGTAAGGTCAGGCTTTGTAGCTTCAATGGTATAGCCGGGTTCGTTTTTATTTGAACAGCCGCAGCCTGCAAGGCTGAAAACCATTGTTGCACACATTGCACCTGCAATAAGTGCGCATAATATTTTTTTCATAATTTGAAGGATCCTTTCAAACTTATACTGGTACTGATTTTCTAATTTTCAGTAATACCATTTTAACATCTTTGTTAAATATTTGTCAATGTTTTTTTCGTTTTTTTTTCGCTTTTTGTTACTTTTATCGCATTACATAATAAATTAGTATTGAGGTATGCTGTATTCTTACATATTCGACAAAATAATAAGAAATTATTTCTAATTACAAATTAAGAATAAAGGCTTAAATACTTGAATGTCTTTAAAATGGTAATTTAAAATACCATAAAAAAACAACTAATTTTCTAAAATTTTAAAATCAATTATATATAGATAAAAAATACATAAATATTATAGATAAATGCTAAAAAATGTAAATAATGACAAAACTGTTGCTACTGTTATAATATTAACAATACCGTCTTGAAATTTAAAGCAAAAGTGCTAAAATATATGGTGGAAAATTTTTAATATTTCCTATATTAATATGTATAGGGAGAAGGGGCGCACTATGGATTTAATGCTTATTCTAAGAAATCTTGCCATAATCCTTGTTGCTGCTAAGCTTTGCGGACTTCTTGCCCGTAAGCTCAAAGCACCGCAGGTTGTTGGCGAAATCATTGCCGGCCTTATTATCGGACCTTCACTGCTTAACCTTGTAGTTAAGGACGATTTTATTTCAGGTATGGCAGAAATCGGCGTAATTTTACTTATGTTCTCGGCAGGTTTGGGAACAGACCTTAAGGAACTTGTAAAAACAGGACCTGTTGCATTGTTGATTGCTTTGTCAGGTGTTGCTGTTCCTCTTGTAGGCGGTATGCTTGTTTATATGGGCTTTGGATTCGGTACTCCGGATACACGGCTTTACGAAGGCATATTTATGGGTACTGTTCTTGCGGCAACATCGGTTAGTATTACCGTACAGGCTCTTAAGGAAATGGGACATCTGAAAGGAAAGGTCGGCACAACGATACTTTCCGCAGCGATACTTGACGATATTATAGGTATTATTCTTCTTACCGTAGTTATCGGCTTCAAGAGCCCTGATGTTTCACCTGTTGATGTTTGCATCAAGACAATTCTTTTCTTTGTACTTGCAATTGTACTTGGTTTTGCACTTTACTTCCTCTTTAAATGGATCAGCAAGCACTGGCCTCATTCAAGAAGAATTCCGATTTTCGGACTTGTTCTTTGTTTTGCGGCAGCTTATTGTTCGGAAGAATTCTTTGGTATTGCCGATATTACAGGTGCTTATGTAGCAGGTATTATTCTTTGTAACATCAATGATGCTGGTTATATTGAAAGAAAAATGGACATCAGTTCATATATGATCTTCGGACCTATTTTCTTTGCAAGCATCGGTTTACAGACAAGTTTTGATAACTTTAATATGCAGATATTATGGTTCTCAATCGCTCTTGTTGCTGTAGCTCTTGTAACCAAAATTATCGGTTGCGGCGGTATGGCAAAAATTTGTAAGTTCAATATGACGGATTCGCTTAAAATCGGTGTAGGTATGATGAACCGCGGTGAGGTTGCTCTTATTGTTGCACAAAAGGGACTTGACGCAGGTCTTATGGACGCTAAGTTCTTTACAGCTGTAATCATTCTCATTATTGTTTCTTCAATTCTTACTCCTATCCTTTTGAAGGTTCTCTATGCAAAGTGGCCTGACAAAAAAGACAGTGTAATTGAAAACGAAAGGAAACTTGCTCAGGAAGGTGTAGGTGCTACTTACAATATTTCTGACAATGATTTCAAACATGATGAAAAATAATTTTATTATTACAAATTCAGCCGTACTCGTCAGAGTGCGGCTTATTTGTTGCCTCGTGTTTAATAAATAATTATATTTACAATTATTTCAAAATGTTACAAAAATTTACTTGAATTGTAATCTAAATATGAATTAAAATTCTGATATTGAATTATAATAGCGCTTTTATTGTGCTTTTTAACAAAAAAGGAGAGGAATGCTAAACAAGGGGTTGATTTTTTCTTGAATATCTGCTATAATTATTACAAATTTGTTAATAAGTGTAATTTTGATGTAATTATTACACCTGACACAATTTGGAGGTAATACAATGCAGCGAAGTAAGAAAATTGCTTCTGTGCTGTTGAGTGTAACAATGCTTTCGGGTGCGTGCGCAGTCGCAGGCAGTACTACAGCTCATGCATCAGGCACAGGTGCAGGTCTTGCAGAGTGGGCGCTCAATGCATATTACAGCGGTTGGAGCTATGTTTACGGCGGAGCTACTCCGGGTACCGTAGATTGTTCCGGTCTTATTTATTCCTATTGCGGAGGCAACGCAAGAGGCGGAGATTCACAGCTGTATGCATCAAGCGCAAGTGGATATGTCAGCAACGGTATTCCACGAATACACGGACTCGGTCTTCATATGGATGGTCATGTCGGTGTATATATCGGCGACGGTATGGCAGTTGACGCAAGAAACGATGACGAAGATGTATGCTATGACACCGTAGATTATATGGGGTGGACACAGTGGTACAAGGTAGGCGCTATTGACTACATAGAAAACGGTTGGGAAGAGTTGAACGGTGATTATTATTACTATGAAAACGGCGAATACATTGTAGATACATCAAGAACAATTGACGGCACTACATATTACTTTGATTCAAAGGGCAGATCAAGCAATACTCCGTCAGATCCGTCTTCTTCAAATTCTTCCGACAATTCTTCTTCAAGTTCAGACAACAACTCTTCAAACAACACGGTTGACGATTCTTCAACTGACAGCGACAACAGCAGTTCGACTGAAGAGGTAAAAGAAGAAACACCTACAGAGCCTGTTCTTTACAGAAACGGCGATGAGGGTGACGAAGTAACGAAGATTCAGGAAAGACTTAAGGAGCTTGGCTACTATGATGGCGAAGTAAACGGTAAGTTTGACGATGCAACAGAGGCAGCTTACATTCAGTTCCAGCAGGCAGCAGGAGTAGATGTTGACGGTATTTCAGGTACAGACAGAGATATTCTTTACTCGGAAGATTGTCCTACCTATGCCGATGTTCAGGCAAAACTTGCTGAACAGACACCTACATATCAGTTGGGCGATCAGAGTAACTCAGTTCTCACAATTCAGAACAGACTTGCTATTCTCGGTTTCTTTAATGAAATAGCTACCGGCTACTTCGGAGAAACTACAGTACAAGCTGTTGAGGCATTCCAGCTTGCAAATAATCTTGAAGCTACAGGTATTGTGGATCAGGATACATATCAGGCAATGTTCTCGGCAACAGCACTTTCAAGCAACGGTTCCGCACTTGCTTCTACAGTAAGCTACACAGGTCCGTATGCAATGCCGCAGGTAGGTTCATCACAATTTGTTTTGCAGAATACACAAAATCAGGATTATACACATTCAGCCGCAGTTGTAGCGCAGGCTGCAAATAAGGTTACAAAGGCTGCACTTTCAAACACATCAGCCAATACACCTGCTATTATTTCGGCAGTTGTAAAGCGCAATCTTAATGTTGGTCTTTGGTTTGTGGTAGTTCTTGCTTTACTTTCGATTTTTGGCGGTGTATATATTATTAAAAATATTAAGGCTTCAAAAAAAGCCCGCCGTACAAGAGCGAGAAGCAAAAAAGCATATACAAGAGTAAAAACCGAGGCTCGTTACTGGTAAAAAATTAAGCCGTATCTTATGGTTGTCCATATGATACGGCTTTTGTATTGCAAAAAACTTTACAGTGTGGTATTATTAACATAGGAAGTGATAATTATGGATAAAGATTTAATTAAAAGAATAAATGAACTTGCAAAGAAAAAGAAAACACTCGGACTTAATGCCGAAGAACAGTCAGAACAGAAACAGCTTTATGCCGTGTATCTTGCTGAAATCAGAGAGCAGTTTGATAATACTCTCGATAATGTAAGTATTAAACAGGAGGACGGTTCGGTTGTTCCGTTTAAATCCGCCGCCAAAAAGAAAACAAAAGAAGATAATAAATCAGAATAATTTATATTTTATATCAATAATTAAAAATTTAGGTTCTATTCTAAATGCGGAATACTTTTTTAAAATTATTTAATCTTAACTGTGTGCTAAACCATAAATTAATTACAATTTTTGATAAAAAACAGGGTTGATTCTATTTTCTGAATCAACCCTGTAATTATTTTTATTAATCGTCAAGACAATTGTCAAGTCTTTCAATAATATTCTGCTTATCCATATGCTGACCGATAAATACAAGTTTGATTTCACGGTCGCCGTATTTTTCATCCCAATGCTCTTCAATATCAGGATACTCTTTAAAGTATTTCTTCTGCTCGCTCTTAGGGAATGCAGCAAGCCATTTGCCGTTTTCTGTAGCGGTAATCTGTACGCCTGCCTGCTCAAATACATAGAGGTAATCTCTCTTGTCTTTATCGGAGAACCAAAGAATACCCTTTGCACGAACAACGCCCTTTGGCCAATTGTTTACAAATTCCTGTAATTTTTCCTGATTGAACGGACGGCGGCTGTGGTACACAAAAGTACAGATACCGTACTCTTCGTCATCGTCACCGTGATGGTGATGGTGGCAGCAGTGACCGTGCTCGTGGTCGCAGTGAGAGTGATCTTCGTCATCATGATGATGGTGATGCTCATGCTCGTCTTCATCGTGATGATGATGGTGATGCTCATGCTCGTCCTCGTCGTGGTGATGATGTTCGTGTTCATCCTCATCGTGATCGTGATGCTCGTTTTTCTCGTCTTCGTCCTTATCGTAAGCCTGTGCCCAGCCTGCTGAACCCGCAGTTTCTTCAAAGTCATAAAGATTTGTATTGAGAATGTCGCCAACGCTTACCTTACCGTAGTTAGCCTCAATAATTTTAGCCTTTGGCTGAAGAGTTCTGATCATAGCTTTAACTCTGCCGAGCTGCTCCTCATTTACCATATCAACTTTGTTGAGAATGATAGTAGAACAGAACTCAATCTGCTGAATAACAAGGCTTTCAATGTCTTCTTCGTCAACATCGTCTTTAAGAAGATTGTCGCCGCAGCCAAACTCTGTAGCCATTCTGAGTGCGTCAACAACAGTTACAATGTTGTCAAGACGGCAGATAGCAGGAGTGCCTTCCTCTTCGTCACCCTCAAGTACAGCAATAGACTGTGCAATAGGGAGCGGCTCGCAGATACCGCTTGCCTCAATGAGAATATAATCAAATTTACCTGACTTTACAAGTTCTGCAATCTGATTGATAAGGTCAACCTTAAGTGTACAGCAAATACAGCCGTTTGAAAGCGGAACAAGGTTGTCATCTTTTTGAGTAACAACGCCTGCTTTCTGAATAAGTTCAGCGTCAATATTAACTTCGCCTATATCATTTACGATAACGGCACATTTGTAGCCCTCCTGATTGCCGAGGACATGGTTGATAAGTGTAGTTTTACCGGAACCAAGATAACCTGTAAGAAGTGTTACAGGAATTGGAAGCTTTGGTTTTGCCATATATGTCATTTCCTTTCAAGAATAATTTTCTACGAATGGAATAATAGCACAACAGAATTATTTTGTCAAGTAGTTACGAGTTAGTTGTGACTAATTAAGTTGATATTTTTACAATTATTAATAAAAATTACTATAATAAAAAGGAGAGAGGAAAGCCTCTCTCCATAATAATTATATCAGTTTTCCGGAACATTCGGAAGACCGTCAAAGCCCTTTTGAAGTTCCTCGTCTGTCGGAATATAGTCGCTCATAAGACCGTCGTTAAACTTCTCATATGCAAGCATATCGAAGTAGCCTGTACCTGTAAGGCCAAAGAGAATAGTTTTTTCTTCGCCTGTTTCTTTACATTTGAGAGCCTCATCAATTGCAACTCTGATTGCATGGCTGCTTTCCGGAGCAGGGAGAATACCCTCAACTCTTGCAAATTGTTCTGCGGCAGCAAATACAGATGTCTGCTCAACAGAAGTAGCCTCCATAAGACCGTCATGGTAAAGCTGTGAAAGTGTGCTGCTCATACCGTGGTAACGAAGTCCGCCGGCATGGTTAGCGGACGGAATAAATCCGCTGCCGAGTGTGTACATCTTAGAGAGCGGGCAAACCTTGCCGGTATCGCAGAAGTCATATGCAAACTTACCTCTTGTCAAGCTTGGGCAAGATGCAGGTTCAACGGCAATAATTCTGTAATCAGCCTCACCTCTTAATTTTTCGCCTACGAACGGAGATATAAGACCGCCAAGGTTAGAACCGCCGCCGGCACAACCGATAATGATGTCAGGCTTAACATTGTATTTATCAAGAGCTTTTTTAGCCTCAAGACCGATAACCGACTGGTGAAGAAGTACCTGATTGAGCACACTGCCGAGTACATAACGGTATCCTTCTGTAGAAGTTGCAACTTCTACAGCCTCGGAAATTGCACAGCCAAGACTGCCTGTTGTGCCCGGGTGCTCCTTAAGAATTTTTCTGCCGACTGCAGTATCTGTAGACGGGGAAGGAGTAACACTTGCACCGTATGTTCTCATAACTTCTCTTCTGAATGGCTTTTGCTCGTAAGATACCTTTACCATATATACCTTACAATCAAGACCGAAGTAAGAACAAGCCATTGAAAGGGCGGTACCCCACTGGCCTGCGCCTGTTTCTGTTGTAACGCCTTTAAGACCCTGCTTTTTAGCATAATAAGCCTGTGCGATGGCAGAGTTTAATTTATGACTGCCGCTTGTATTGTTACCCTCAAACTTATAGTAAATCTTAGCAGGAGTACCGAGAGCTTTTTCAAGGAAATATGCTCTGATAAGCGGGGACGGACGGTACATTTTATAGAAATCCTGAATTTCCTGCGGAATATCTATGTATGCGTCTGTATCGTTAAGTTCCTGTGCTACGAGTTCTTTACAGAAAACAGGATAAAGCTCCTCTGCTGTCATTGGTTTTAATGTAGCAGGGTTAAGAAGAGGAGCAGGCTTATTTTTCATATCTGCACGAACATTATACCATTGAGTAGGTATTTCGCTTTCGTCAAGATAAATTTTATATGGAATCTTTGTATTTTCCATTGGTTTCAGCCTCCTAAATATCAGTATTTATGATATTATAACATATTATTTGCCTCTTGTCATCACTTTTTATAGAAAATATTATTTCATAACATAATTAAAATAATTTTTTACGGGTATTTTACAAATAGGAGGTAAATAGCTTTACAAAAATTAACTAAACTAAGACCGTACTCAAAAGAAGTACGATAATTATTTGAGGAGATTATATTTATGAAAAAAACAAGTACAAAATTATTATCGGTATTAGTAGCAGGCGTAATTATGGCAAGTGCATTTGCAGGCTGCGGCGGCAATTCTTCATCAACAGCATCAGGCGACAACTCAAGCAATGCCGGTTCATCAAACACAAGTGCTTTTGATACAAGCAAATCACTTTCTGTTATTACAAGAGAGCAGGGCTCCGGTACTCGTGATGCTTTCGTAGAGCTTACAGGTGTTCTTGTTAAAGACGGCGACACAAAGACAGATACGACAAGAACAGATGCAGTTACAGTAAACGGTACTGAGGCTGTTATTACTAATGTAAAGGGCAATGATGCAGCAATCGGTTACATTTCACTCGGTTCACTCAACGACAGCGTTAAGGCTCTTAAGGTTGAAGATGTTGAGGCAACAGCAGAAAATGTAAAATCAGGCGAATACAAAATCAGCCGTCCGTTCAACATTGCTTATAAGGGCGACTTAAGCGGTCTTGCTAAGGATTTTGTAGATTATATCTTAAGCTCAGACGGTCAGGCAGTAATTTCTAAAGAGGGTTATGTTCCGGTATCTGAAAACGCAGCATATGCAGGAACAAAGCCAGAGGGCAAAATTACAGTAGCAGGTTCAACTTCAGTATCACCTGTAATGGAAAAACTCATCGAGGCTTACAAGCAGATAAATACAAAGGCAGAAATCGAACTCCAGACATCAGACTCTTCGGCAGGTATGCAGTCTGCACTTGAGGGTACTTGTGACATCGGTATGGCATCAAGAGAGCTTAAGGATACAGAAACAGCTCTTACATCAACAACAATTGCAAAAGACGGTATTGCGGTAATCGTAAATACAAACAATACTACAGAAAATCTCACAATGGATCAGGTAAAAGCTATCTACACAGGTGAAGCTAAGGTTTGGAGCGATATAACTAAATGAGATTAAGCAATATTAAAGAAAGGGCTATGCAGGGAGTTTTCTTCCTGACAGCCCTTGCCAGCATAGCGGCGGTTGTGCTTATTTGTATTTTCCTTTTCTACAACGGTGTTCCGGCAATGGCAGAAATCGGATTTTTTAATTTTATAGGCGGCACAGAATGGGCACCGACAAATGTTCCTGCAAGCTACGGAATATTTACAATGATTATCGGCAGTATATATGTTACAGCCGGTGCGGTAGTAATCGGTGTGCCGATTGGAATTTTAACAGCGGTTTTCCTTGCTCGTTTTTGTCCGAAACCGTTATATAAGGTTATAAAACCCGCAACAGAATTACTCGCAGGTATTCCGTCAATCGTTTACGGCTTTTTCGGACTTATGGTAATTGTACCGTTTATCAGAGATAACTTTGACGTCGACGGTTCAAGTTTGCTTGCGGCGTCAATAGTGCTCGGAATTATGATTTTGCCTACAATTATAGGCGTTTCGGAGTCGGCAATCCGTGCGGTGCCCGAAAATTACTACGAGGGTGCATTGGCACTCGGTGCAACAAGAGAGAGAAGTGTGTTCAAAACAATGCTTCCTGCCGCAAAGTCGGGTATTCTTGCAGGTGTTGTGCTTGGCATAGGCAGAGCTATCGGCGAAACTATGGCGGTTATCCTGATTGCAGGTAACCAGGTGCAGATTCCTACATCACTTACGGACGGTGTAAGAACGCTTACAGCAAATATTGTACTTGAGATGGGTTACTCAACAGGACTTCACAGACAGGCACTTATAGCAACAGGTGTAGTTTTGTTTGTGTTCATATTAATTATTACACTTTCAATGCAGGCAATTAAGAGCAGGAGTGAAAAGAATGGCTGATAACAATGAAATAAAGGCAATCAATAAAACAGGATTTGCCCAAAGATTAAGAGAATATAAAAGAAAGCCGCTCTCACTTGTTTTGTTTATATTGGTTGTACTTGCAGCGGCAATATCAGTGCTCGCTCTGGTATTTTTAATTGTATATATTCTTGTAATGGGTGTTCCGCATATTACACCGGAGCTGTTTGCATGGGAATATAACAGTGATAATGTATCCTGTATGCCTGCAATTATCAATACTGTTGTGGTAACTTTGCTTACCTTGGTAATTGCCGTACCGTTTGGCGTAGGTGCTGCGATTTACCTTGCGGAATATGCAAAAAGGGGCAACAAGTTTGTAAAACTTATCAGAACTATGGCAGAAACTCTTTCGGGTATTCCGTCGATTGTTTACGGTTTGTTCGGTATGTTATTCTTTGTAACTACTTTGCAGTGGCGACTTTCATTGCTTGCAGGTTCTTTTACACTTGCAATTATGGTATTACCGACAATTATGAGAACTACAGAGGAAGCTTTGCTTTCTGTTCCCGACTCGTACCGAGAGGGCAGTTACGGACTTGGCGCAGGCAAGCTGAGAACAATTATAAAAATAATTCTTCCGAGTGCAATGCCGGGTATTCTTGCAGGTATAATTCTTGCAGTCGGCAGAATAGTCGGAGAAACTGCGGCTCTTTTATATACATCGGGTTCGGCGTCGGGTCTTGCAAAAGGTCTTATGTCTTCGGGCAGAACGCTTGCTATTCATATGTATGTACTTGCAAATGAGGGATTGCATACAGATCAGGCTTGGGCAACAGCGGTTGTATTGCTTGTGCTTGTACTTTTAATAAATACGCTTTCGGCATTTATCGCCAAAAAGCTTACAAGTAAAAATAAGTAAGAGTGGAAGGAAAATAAATGGATAAGTTTACAATTAAGGATATGAACCTGTATTACGGCAAATTTCACGCATTAAAGTCTGTAAACTTTAATATGGAGGCAAACCGTATTACAGCTTTTATCGGCCCGTCGGGATGCGGTAAATCAACGCTCCTGAAATCACTTAACAGAATGAATGATTTGGTTGAGGGTTGTAAAATTACAGGTGATATCCGTCTTGATAACGAGGATATTTACGGCAAAAATATGGATGTAAATGTTCTCAGAAAAAGAGTGGGTATGGTTTTTCAAAAAGCAAATCCATTTCCTATGAGCGTGTATGATAACATAGCTTTCGGTCCGAGAACACACGGTATAAGAAGCAGAAGAGAGCTTGACGAAATCGTAGAGCAGTCTTTGAAAGATGCCGCTATCTGGGATGAACTTAAGGACAGACTTAAAAAGAGCGCACTCGGTCTTTCGGGCGGTCAGCAGCAGCGTCTTTGCATTGCAAGAGCGCTTGCGGTAAAGCCTGAAGTTTTACTTATGGACGAGGCAACATCTGCACTTGACCCTATTTCCACAGGTAAAATCGAGGAACTCTGTATGAAGCTTAAAGATAAATATACCATTATTATGGTTACACATAATATGCAGCAGGCAATGAGAATTGCTGATAATACGGCATTCTTCCTGCTTGGCGAAATGATAGAATGCACTGATACGGCTACCTTGTTTTCTACTCCAAAGGATAAGCGTACAGAGGAATACATTACAGGAAGGTTCGGCTAATGAGAGAGTATTTTGATTTGGAATTAAAAGCACTGAACGATAAACTCATTGAAATGGGCGCTTTGGTTGAAGGTGCAATAAAAAATACGATAACCATTATTACAAACGGTGAATACGATAAACTTGAAACATCAAGAATTATTGAAGAAAAAATCAATACGATGGAGAGAGAAATACAAAACTATTGTTTAAATCTCCTCCTTTTACAGTCGCCTGTTGCAGGTGACTTAAGAACGGTATCTGCGGCTCTTAAGATGATTACCGACCTTGAAAGAATCGGCGATCAGGCTATTGACATTGCGGAAATGTCAACTTATTTGAAAGACTGCGAAAACATTTATTCAATGACTCATCTTTCTGAAATGGCAGAGCGTTCTTCAAATATGGTAACAACGGCTATTGACGCTTTTGTTAAAAAAGACTTGAAACTTGCAAATACCGTAGCTACTATGGACGACGCTATTGATGACCTTTTCAATAAGGTAAAACAAGAGGTTATCGATATTATAAACGCAAACAAAGAACTTGATCAGCAGGCTATAGATGTTTTGCTTATTGCAAAGTATTTTGAAAAAATCGGCGACCACGCAGAGAACATCGGTGAATGGGTTGTGTTTTCAATTACAGGAAAGACAGTATAACCTTTGATGATTTTTGTTGCAAATCAAGACTATTGTGATATAATTAGGTTTAAGGCGGAAGTATGTCTGCTTTAAATCTATATCGGGGAGTTAGAATTATATGTTGATTTATATTGTAGAAGACGATACAGACATCAGGGAGCTTGAAACCTACGCACTGAAAAACAGCGGTTATGAGGTTAAAAGCTTTGGAGAAAGCAAGAGCTTTTTTAAAGCGTGTGCGGAAATAAAGCCGCAGCTTGTTATTCTTGATGTAATGCTTCCCGATTTTGACGGATTGTCTGTACTTGAAAAATTAAGAAAAGACAAGTCTACAAAAAATATTCCGGTTATTCTTGTTACCGCAAAGTCAAGTGAGATGGATAAGGTAAAAGGACTTGATATGGGTGCCGACGATTACCTTACAAAGCCGTTCTCCGTACTTGAACTTATTTCAAGAGTAAGGGCGATTTTAAGACGCTGTACGGTAGAAGAAAAGCCCGAAACCGTGGAACTTGGCGGAATTGTTCTTGACGATTCAAAGCATATTGTAACTTCAAACGGAGAACAGTGCAGCCTTACATACAAGGAGTACGAATTGCTCAAATACTTGCTTAACAATAAAGGTATGGCACTCACAAGAGAGAACATTATTATTAATGTTTGGGGTTACGATTTCGAGGGAGAGAGCCGTACGGTTGATATGCACATTACAACTCTAAGACAAAAACTCGGAGAATGCGGCAATCTTATTAAAACCGTGCGTAATGTAGGATACAAGGCAGGAGAATGATAAATGAAACTAAGAAAAATTCTTTTAAAAAGATTTATAATCACCGCTGGTGTATCCATTCTTTTGACGGCTGTTTTTTCAACAGCCGCTTTCTGGTTCATTTTTTCTTCTTCGGAAAAAACAACATTAAAAGATTATGCAAATATAGCCGCAAATCTTTATAATAAAAACAGCAGCTATGAATTGCTGCACGATTTAAGTTCATCACGAATAAGAGTTACATTGCTCGACGGCAACGGAAATGTTCTTTTGGAAAGCGATGACGGCGTTGATGTTACAAAAATGGGAAATCACTCCAATCGTCCCGAATTTATAAATGCAATGAAAAACGGATACGGCGATGACAGCAGAAAATCAGAAACACTCGGCAATGTTACATATTATTATGCTGTAAAAACTTCAAACGGAAATGTTTTGCGATTGTCTGAAACTATGGAAAACGGCTACTCCATTTTTATGCACCTTGTTCCGATTTTGTTTGCCGTAATAATTATTGTATTTATTCTTTGCTGTGTGCTTTCAAAAAGGTCAACGAAAAAAATTATTGCGCCTATAGAAAATCTCGAAAGCAATGTTGACGGCAATCAATATGAAGAATTAAGTTCAATTTCCCGCACCATTTCAAGTCAGCAAAAGCAGATTAACAAGCAGGTTTCACGCTTACAGCTTGAAAAAGACAGAATAGACACGCTTATTCAAAATATGTCCGAGGGCTTTATAATGCTTGATATGGATAAGAATATGCTTATGTGTAATCATTCCGCTTCAAAATATCTCGGCACGGATTCAGAGGGCACTGTTGGCGAAAGTCTTATTTCATTTTCACGCAATGAGGTTTTGTGCGAATGTGTTGACAAGGCTTTCAGCGGTGAACGCAGCAGTAATGAAGGCAATATAAACGGCAGAGTATTGCAGATAATTGCAAGTCCGGTGTATTCCAACAGCGAACAAAAAGGTGTAATCTGTCTTATAATTGATATTTCGGCTAAACGAAAAGCCGAAAAAATGAGGCGTGAATTTACCGCAAATGTTACCCACGAGTTAAAAACTCCGCTCACTTCAATTTCGGGTTATGCGGAAATTATAGAAAGCGGAATTGCTGCACCGGAAGATATTGAAAGATTTGCCGGAAAAATTCATAAAGAATCAGGCAGACTGCTTTCTTTGATTGGCGATATTATAGAGCTTTCCGAACTTGACGAAAACACAAGACCCGTAAATTACGATAAGGTCGATTTGTCGGGACTTTCAAGAGAGGTAGCGGAAGATTTACATACAAATGCAAATAAACACGAGGTTGTCATTAAAGTTAATGCGGAAGATAAAATTTTAATAAACGGCAATCGTAACCAACTTTATGAACTTGTTTATAACCTTTGTGACAATGCGATAAGATATAACCGCAAGGGCGGAAATGTTACCGTTACTGTTAAAAAAGAGGACGAAAACGCCGTTCTCAGTGTTGCGGATACGGGAATCGGTATTCCGTTAAAACATCAAAAACGAGTTTTTGAGCGCTTTTACAGAGTTGACAAAAGCCGTTCTAAAGAAACCGGCGGTACAGGTCTTGGACTTGCAATTGTAAAACATATTGCCGAAAGACATGACGGTACTATTACATTAAAGAGTAATGAAAACGGTACGGTATTTACATTTAAAGTAAAAGCATTGTAAAAATTATAAAATGTACTTTTAGCAAAATTAAATATTAATATTTAATATTACGGCTGCGTCTTGTTTAAGTCTTACTTATATACAGGGCGCAGTTGTTGTTGTGTAAAAAACTTTACATAGATTTTACAAATGCAAAATAAAACTTTGACTTAATACTAATATCATTACAAAGGAAAAGGAGAGTTTAGGGATATGGATATTTTTTCGATTCTTCAGCTGTTGAGTGGCTTGGCACTCTTTTTGTATGGTATGAATACAATGGGTGACGGCCTTGAAAAATTCTCGGGCGGTAAACTTGAAAAAACTCTTGAAAAAATGACTAACAATACTTTCAAGGGATTTTTGCTCGGTGCAGCCGTTACAGCTGTTATACAGTCATCATCCGCTACTACGGTTATGGTAGTCGGCTTTGTAAACTCCGGTATTATGAAGCTAAGACAGGCAATAGGAATTATTATGGGTGCTAATGTCGGCACAACAGTTACAGCGTGGATTTTAAGCCTCTCGGGTATTGAGGGCGACAGCGTATTTATGCAACTGCTTAAACCGACATCTTTTTCTGCTGTTTTCGCTTTTATAGGCATAATTCTTATTATGTTTACAAAGAGCGACAGTAAGAAAAACCTTGCGTCCATTCTTTTGGGATTTGCAATTTTAATGTTCGGTATGGATTCTATGAGTTCTGCGGTAGCACCTCTTTCTGACGATCCTAACTTTGCAAATCTTCTTACAGTCTTTAATAACCCTGTATTCGGTATTATTGCAGGTGCATTGCTCACAGCAATTATCCAGAGTTCAAGCGCATCGGTCGGAATATTGCAGGCACTTTCAAAAACAGGTGCGATTACATACTCAATGGCAATTCCGATTGTAATGGGTCAGAATATAGGTACTTGCGTAACTGCCTTGATTTCTTGTATAGGTGCAAAGAAAAACGCTAAGCGTGCTGCTTTGGTACATCTTTATTTTAATATTATAGGTACACTTGTAATTTGTGCGCTGTTCTACGGTTCAAATTTAATATTCCAATACGGATTCCTGGACGATGTAGTTGCCGAGGCAAATATCGCTGTTATCCATACAGCATTTAACATTGCAGCAACAGCTATGTTACTTCCTTTTACACGCCAGCTTGAAAAACTCGCTTGCCTTACAATTAAGGATACGGAAGAAGAAAGTGAAGCACCATTCCTCGACGAGCGTTTCCTCAACACACCTTCACTTGCAACAGACCGTGCTTTAAATGTTACGGAAAAAATGGCAAGACTTTCGGAGGGGACACTTCTCGGCGCACTCGAAATGGTTGGTAATTATAACGAAAAAGCGGCTGACACACTTTCTGAAAACGAAGACACAATTGATATGTACGAAGATGTAATTTCGACATATCTTGTAAAACTAAGTCAGAAAAATCTTTCTGAAAACGACAGTAAAAGTGTTCAGAGAGTTTTGCACGGTATAGGTGATTTCGAGAGAATCAGCGACCACGCAATGAATATTGTCGGTGCCGCAAAAGAAATTGAGGAGAAAAAAGCGGTTTTCTCCGAAGGGGCTATGGCGGGTCTTAATGTTATGATGGACGCTATAAAAGAGATTATAAATAATGCAACGCTTGCATTTATCAATAACGATGTAAAACTTGCGGCGAAAGTTGAACCTCTTGAACAGGTTATTGACCGCATCAGAGATAAACTTAAAGAGGCTCATGTTAAGCGTCTTACAAACGGCGAATGTACAATAGAACTCGGATTTATTTTCTCTGACCTTATTACAAGTATGGAAAGAGTTTCCGACCATTGTTCAAACATTGCGGTCGGTGTTATTGAAATCAACAACAACGGCTACGATGCACACGAATATTTGCACGAACTTAAAAATTCTGATGATATTCAGTACAACGCAGACTATAAGGAATACAAGAAAAAATATGCACTTCCCGCAGCTGCTTTGAAAAAATAATTTATTTAACCCACAGCAAATTTCAGCTGTGGGTTTTTTATTATACAGATGACAAAATGCGAATTTTGTGTTATTATATATTATTATGATTATTGTTGAATAGAGGTAGATTAGTTTGGCAAAAGCGGTCCCGCTTTTTAGCGGCAGTAAAGGTAACAGTTATTTTCTGGGTACGGCAACACAGGGCGTGCTGATAGACGCAGGTCGTTCATGCAAACAGATTGAAAATGCATTACTTACAAATTCAATAGATCCACGCATAATAGGTGCGGTATTTATTACCCACGAGCATACAGACCATTGCAGTGCCGTAAAAGTGCTTGCATCACGCTATAATTTTAAGGTGTATGCAAGTCAGGGTACACTTGAGGCGCTTGAAAGGGCAAATCGTCTGGATAACCGCTTTGAAACCGATGTTATCGAAAACGAAGTTGCGGTAGGCGATATGCTTATTAAAAGAATCGATACTCCGCACGATGCCGCTGAAAGCTGTTGCTACAGTGTTACGCTTGCAGACGGAAAGACTGCCACAATAGCAACTGATATGGGATATATGACCGATGATGTAAGAAATGCCGTTGCACACAGCAATTTTGCGGTTATTGAGTCAAACCACGATGTTGATATGCTGAAAAACGGCCCGTATCCGTTTGTACTCAAAAAGCGAATACTCTCTAAATACGGTCATTTGTCTAATCCCGATTGTGCCGCCGAGCTTGCGGGACTTGTGCAGTCAGGTACTTTAAGACTTATGCTCGGTCACTTAAGCGAGCAAAATAATACTCCGTCAATAGCGCTTAATACAGCTGTAAACGAACTTTCAAAGTACGGAATGAATAGGGGAATAGATTATACTCTCGATGTAGCGCCCGTAGAAACTAATGCTAAATCGGTAATTTTTTAATGGTGAAAGATGATTAGAATAAATATAATTTGTATAGGAAAAATTAAAGAGAAATATTTTACAGACGCAATTTCCGAATACGCAAAACGACTTACTGCCTTTTGTAAATTTGCGGTAGTTGAACTTGCGGAAGAAAAAATAAGAAATAACAATCCGAACGGGGCTGAGATTTCAGAGGTAATTGAGGCAGAGGGAGAAAGAATACTTAAGAAAATCGGTGCAGGTGATTATGCGGTGGCAATGTGCATCGAGGGCAAACAGCTTTCAAGCGAAGAACTTTCTGCAATGCTCGACAATGCGGCAATTACAGGAAAAAGTACGGTGGATTTTATTATCGGCGGAAGTTACGGACTTAGCAATAAGGTGAAAAACAGAGCGGATTTCAAACTTTCTATGAGTAAAATGACATTTCCTCATCAGATGGCAAGAATGGTACTGTCGGAACAGATTTACCGTGCGTTTGAAATTTCTACCAACGGCAAATATCATAAATAGAGGTAAAAGATGGCTTTAGACGGAATTTTTTTAAGATATATAAAACACGAAATAGAAACCGAGGCGCTCGGTGCCAGGGTATCGCAGATTTATCAGCCGAACAGAGATGAACTTGTATTTGCGATGCGTACCTTTAACGGCAATAAAAAACTTTTGCTTTCGGCAAGGGCAAATTCACCGAGGGTGCATTTTTGCGGCAATACACCTGAAAATCCCGCTTCACCGCCTATGTTTTGTATGCTTTTGCGTAAGCGTATCGGCGGCGGAAAGCTGGTTGCGGTTCGTCAACAGGAATGCGACAGAGTGCTGTTCCTTGATTTTGAGTGTGTAAACGAACTTGGTGATACCGTTCTAATAACAGTAGTTTGCGAAATTATGGGAATGTACAGCAATATTATTATTGTGGATTCAAACGGAGTAATTATTGATTCCCTCAAGCGTGTTGACCTGACTATGAGCAGCCGTAGACTTGTGCTTCCAAATATAAAATACGAACTTCCCGAGGCGCAGGATAAACTTTCAATTCTTAAACATTCGGCAGAAGAAATAGCGGAAAAAACAGTTGATTTTGACGGCGAAATGATGCTTAACAAGGCACTGCTAAGGGCAATTCAAGGTGTATCGCCTCTTGTGTGCAGAGAACTTGAGTACAGAGTGGGCGAGGGCACAACTACCCGTATGGATAAACAGCATTATGACAGACTTGTTGATGTGCTCGATGATTTGTATGTAAATGTTAATAAATATGCAGGCAAACCGTGTATGGTTATAAGAGATGACGGCAAGCCGATTGATTTTACATTTACAGATATTGAGCAATACGGAAATTTTGCTCAAATAAAGCACTTTGACACATATTCACAACTTCTTGACAGCTTTTACGAAACCAGAGATTCAAGAGAGAGAATGAGGGTCAAATCTCAAGACCTTACTAAAATGCTTGTTAATTTAAGCGAAAGAATTTCCCGTAAACTTGCAAAGCAAAAGATTGAACTTAAAGAATGTGCAAATCGTGAACAGCTTAGAATAAACGGTGATTTGTTGCAGGCAAATCTCTACCGTATTGAGCGTGGCGCATCTTTTGCGGAAGTGGAAAATTTTTACGATGAAAATATGTCGCTTATCCGCATAAAACTCAATCCTGCAATTTCTCCGGCAGCAAATGCTCAAAAATATTATAAAGATTATCAAAAAGCGAAAAATGCAGAGCATATTTTGACCGAACAGATTGAGAAAGGCAGGTCAGAGCTTGAATACATTGATTCTGTACTTGATACGGTAAGCCGTGCGGAGAGTGAGCGTGAACTTGCGCAGATAAGGGAAGAACTTACCGAGCAGGGATATTTACGCAAACAAAAGGGCAGGCAAAGACCGCAGGCGGCACTGCCGCCGCTCGAATTTACTTCAAGTGACGGATTTAAAATTTTGGTAGGCAGAAACAATACTCAAAATGATAAACTTACATTAAAAATTGCAAATAAAAATGATATGTGGCTGCACACAAAAGATATTCACGGTTCGCATACAGTTGTTTTTGCGGAAGGCAGAGAAATTAGCGATACCGCAATTTTAGAGGCGGCACAGCTTGCCGCATATTACAGTAAAGCAAGAGAAAGCAGTCAAGTGCCTGTAGATTACACGCTTGTGCGTTATGTAAGCAAGCCAAGCGGTGCAAGACCGGGTATGGTTATTTATGTAAATAACAAAACTGTTTATGTCACACCGAAAGCAAATATTTCCAAATAAAAAACTCGGCAATCTTTACGGTTGCCGAGTTTTGTGCTGTCAGTCAATATAATCAAGATATTTTAAGAACCGTTTTACGGCAAGGGAGGCGGTCTTTTTGCCTTTCAGTCCGACATTTTCAAATAATTTGATTTCTTTCAATACTTGAAAAAATATTTACAGTGTGCTAAAATATTCTTATAAATTTGGACAAGGAAGTTCGGCAGGACTTTCTTGTCTTTTTTATTGGAGGTAATAGGTATGAAAAAGCCGTTAATAGGTGTTGTTCCGCTTTGGGACTCTGAAAAAAACTGCTATTGGATGTTGCCAAACTATATGCAAGGAATTGAAAAATCGGGCGGTATTCCCGTTATGTTGTCTTTAACCGAGGATGAAGAGATTATAAAACAGCTTGTAAATACTTGTGACGGATTTCTTTTTACAGGCGGACAGGATGTTGACCCCAAAATTTATAACGAAGTGAGAACAAAGCAGTGCGGAGAAAGCTGTACGCAAAGAGATAATATGGAAACAGAGCTTTTTCGTCTGGCTTATGAAAAAGACAAGTCAATCTTAGGCATTTGCCGTGGCATACAGTTTATTAATGCTGTTATGGGCGGTACGCTGTATCGGGATTTACAAACAGAGCATCCTACCTATACCGTGCATCATCAGCCCCACCCGTATGATAAACCTATTCACAGTGTAAAAATAATGAAAAATTCTCCTTTACATAAATTGTTGAATACAGATGCCTTAGAGTTTACAAGCCTGCACCATCAGGCAGTAAAAGATATTGCACCGAATCTTGAGTGTATGGCGGTTTCGGAGGACGGACTTATAGAGGCGCTGTTTGCACCCGACAAAAAATTTGTATGGGCGGTGCAGTGGCACCCGGAGTATTCTTTCTTTACAGATGAAAACAGCAGAAAAATATTTAAAAAATTTACAGACAGTGTTAGTTGATTACCTAAATATATTTCAAAGCCTTGCCTTGTGCAGGGCTTTTTTACTGCCCAGAACTTTACAATCTTTTACAAGAGTGATAAAAGAATATGACTGTATTATAAAATTACGGTGTTAGAATATTGTCAGAAAAGGGGAAGAAAAATGGAAGATAAAAGTAAAAACTCAAAAGTTTTGGTAATTGTTCTTATTGCGGTTATAGCAATTCTTGCGGCAGTAGGCATTACTATGGGTGTGTTGCTGATGAATAATAACAGCTCACAAACACAGGATACGGCAAAGCAGCAGGGCGTTGTGTTTGACAGTGACGCATCGCATTACGAACAGGAAGTTTCAAATGCGGGCGGAGCTGAACAGGGAATTAAAATTCCGGGTTATCCCGATATGACAATCTCAAGTGAAAGCACAGACTTTCCTATCACTCTTTTAAATCCCGAGGAAAATCCGTGTAATTTTAAATTTACGCTTTCTTTGCAGGAAACAGGTGAAACACTTTGCACTACAGACCTTGTAAAACCGGGTGATGCAATTAAGGGCGTAACTCTTGACAAACCGATTGAAAAAGGTACATACACTTTAATAATTAATATTTCAACATATTCTATTGACAGCAATTCACAAATGAACGGCGCACAGGTTAAGAGTACGCTTACAGTTGAATGACAATAATCCCTTATGGGTTTATCATATATAAACAGCCGTCAATTTGGCGGCAAGGACATTAGAATTTGAAAATCTAAGGAGAAGAAAATTTATGAAAATCAATGCAAAAAGAATTACAGCAGTATTAATGGCAGCAGCTATGAGCGTATGCGCTACAACAGCAGCATTTGCGGCATCTACAACAGACACTCCGGTTGTTGACGAAAACCACAAAACAGCAGACTTCCAGCAGAAAATTACATATTCAAAAAGTGAATCGGAAATCGTACCCGCTTACACTGTTTCTATCCCTCTCACAGCAGAACTTCAAAAAGAATCATCAACACTTTCATATTCACTTGCACTTGAAAATGATACAGCCTTTGTTCCAAGCGGCAAAAAAGTAAGCGTAAAGATTGAGAGCGCAGGTTACTCCGGCAATCTTCACACTCTTGCAGTATGGGATTCAAGAAATCTTCAGGAGGCTGAATATGTAATATACAATTCAGACGCTTTTGCAAATCCTACTTACTACACAATCGGTGACGAGATTGCTTCTTGGGACGGCTCAAACTTCGGTACAATCACAAGAAAAATCAAACTTAAAGACTACTATAGCGTAGGTGCCGGCAACTATAACGGTGTAATTAACTACACAGTATCTCTTGATGACAAATAAGATAAATAAAACTCGAGGTTAATTATGAAAAAAACCGTTATTACCGTAGTTTTAGCTTTATGTGTTATTTCGACATTTTGCTGTGCATATGCAGCGGCTGCCGAAAGTGCAAAAACAGATGTAATTCTTACAATCGAAGAAACAACCACACAATTCACTACAGTTCAGACTGCAGCACAAACAACAGAAAGTCAAAACACAGTTGTAGAAAATGATACTAACACAATCAAAACAGGCGCAATTGTAAGTTACACAACTGTTGTAACAGTATTTTTAATGCTCACAGCGACAGTATCATTTTTCTGGTTCTATAAAAAGAAAAGATTATTATGTAAGGAGTAACAATATGAAGAAGTTTTTATCAATCGCAACAGCACGCTGAAAAAGTTATCTAAACTTTTCCTTCCCTTACAGCAGATCGTTACACTACAGTAGCGGTCTGTTTTTATTTATAATATCTTTAATTTTCTAAAAAAGTATGTTACTATTGGAAATTTAATAATTAATAGTCTTTTCCTTCTATTAATACCGCTCCGTCGTCAATTTTGTAATGTTCGGAAACCTCAAGGGTATTTGCAACCCATAAAGCAACATCTCCTGAAGAAATCTCGTTGCTATCACCAAAAGCACCGCATACTGAGTAATTATCATCTCTATAACAATTAATAGCTTTATGCGTAATATCATCAACCAAGTATGAATATTCTACAGTAATAATTTTACCGTCTTTCCCTTGATATTCTGAATATTTAAAATCAGATGCCCACGTTTTGTTGCGCAGGGAATCAGGAATTTCATAATCAGGTAAGCTGTCAGGATCTGAAAGAATATTCAATAAATCTGAAAAACTGTACTTCGAGCCGGTTTCTCCGTCAGGTAAGCTGTCCAAATATTTGCTTATATTTATGTGTTCAATGCTGTCGCTGATGATTTTTTCTATTCCGTCATATGTTCCTTTGAACAAATCTTCATAGCCCTGTTTGTATTCGTCTGATACCGGCAAAATATCATTTGTAGTATAGTTTGAAATAACTAAATAATCCTGAGAAATATAGTTTTTGTATTCCTCCGATTCGTTTGATGATGGACTCCTGCAAATAAGTGAATCTTTATCTGCGGCTACAGTTGTCCAGCTGTCGGGCGACTCAAATGTAAAGGTTACTAAATCTAATTGGCTGTTTTCCGTGACCTTTTTTGTTTCTACATAAGGCTTAATAATGGTATTATTCTGCTGACATCCTACAAGTGAAATCATAAGCACGATGGATATTATTGCTGATAAGATTTTGTTTTTCATTTGTATGCTCCTATTCCTATTATATATTTTAACTGGAAATTATTTGGGATTTTTTGATTTTATGCATTTAATATTACTAAATTGTGATATTTATTATACTTCTTGTATTGTTTTTTGTAAAGTAATAATAAAAATAAATTTCAAACTTAATTAAAGTAATAAAGGTAAGTATATCAGGACTTATGCAAAGTTACATCAGAAGGAGAAGCCGAATGAAAGTATTTATTTATATCCGCGTTGCCTGTGCGGATCAGCTTGCAGCGGCAAATCAGCGTGAAGAGCTGGAACGCTAACGATACTCCTACAACAGTTGAACTGACCTTTGTAAACGGCAACAAGCAGTATACCGTGAAACGCAATCCCGAGTATGAAAGGAAAAAGGCGAGAGGAAACGGTTTTACAAAACAATCGGCAGGCGGCATTAAAATGGAAACAATGTTTGTTGACGAAGGATTCGGTTCGCTTGATGAAGAAACTTTAAGACAGGCAATGCAAGCACTGTCGGGACTTTCGGAAAATAATCGACTTGTCGGTATCATATCTCATGTGGCTGAACTTAGAAGTGAGATAGACAAACAGCTTGTCGTAACTAAAGAAAAGTCAGGCGGCAGCAAGGTTGAATTGAAACTTAATTAGCAATTTGCAGGTTTGACATTTTTACACGAAATATGTTATAATCAATTGTAAATATCGGGGAATTGTACGCTGTTTACAATTCCTCTTTTCTATTAAAAAAAGAGGCGGTAAGATGAAAAAAATTATTGCACTTCTGCTTGTTGTATTAACTGTTTTGCTTTGCGGTTGTTCGATGGGGGACGGAAATATTCGATTCGGAGCGGCAGGTTTGGGCGGTGTTTATCACCAGGCGGCAACTTCATTAAAACAGCTTGCCGAAAATGACAGCGCTCTTAAGATTGAAGTAAAGACCACAGCAGGCTCTGCGGCAAATGTTCGTTTGCTGTCACAAGGTTATCTTGATGCGGCAATTGCTCAATCTGATATTATAAGCGACGCATATAACGGAGAAAATTCATTTAAAACAGCATATAAAGATTACAGCGCTGTTGCGGCTCTTTACACCGAAGTGTGCCATATTATAGTAAGGGCAGATTCTGACATTAACAGCGTTCATGATTTACTCGGTAAAACGGTCAGCGTCGGTGAAGAGGAATCGGGTTCACAACTCAATGCAAAACAGATTTTATCCGCATACGGTTTGAATGAAAAAATGGTTAAAGAGGAAAACTTTAATTATGCGGATTCAGCCAAGGCACTCGTATCGGGTGAGGTTGACGCTTTGTTTTGGACAGTCGGCATAAACGCCACAGTTGTGGAAGAGCTTTCAAGACAGTGCGACATAAAACTTCTTAGCATTGACAAAGAAGCGTCAGACAAGCTTAAATCAGCGTATTCGTACATTGACTGTAAGGTTGACGGAAACACATACAACGGTCAGACTAAGGATGTAAATACCGTTGGAGTAAAATCGGTACTTATTGTAAGTGACAGACTTTCAAATGATAAGGTGAAAACACTTACAAAACTTGTGTTTGATAACGCAAACGAACTTCAGCTTACTGTTTCGGCTGACCTTGATATTATAGAAAAAGATGCCGTTACAGGTGTAAATATTCCGTTCCACAGCGGTGCGGCAGAATATTACAGTGAAAAAGGCATTGAAGTAAAAACAGCAGAATAACTGCGAAAGGAATGTAAACATTGAGCATTACACTTGATATGTATCAGACAATCGCAGTTGCTGTAGTTGTACTGATATTAGGAGCTTTCCTTAAAAGAAAAATTTCTTTTCTTGAAAAATTCTGTATTCCCGCACCGGTAATCGGCGGATTGATATTCGCAATATTTACTTTGATTTGCTATTCTACAGGAATACTTGAAATTGATTTTGACGATACTTTAAAAGAAGTATGTATGGTATTTTTCTTTACCTCGGTAGGTTTCCAGGCAAACTTAAAGGTACTTAAAAGCGGTGGAAAACCGTTGCTTATTTTTCTTGTACTTGTAATTGTTCTTATAATAACTCAGAACTTCACAGCCATAGGACTTGCAAATCTCCTCGGACTTGATTCGCTTACGGGTATGACAACGGGTTCAATCCCAATGGTAGGCGGTCACGGTACGGCAGGTGCATTCGGTCCGGTGCTTGAGGACTTCGGTATTAGCGGAGCAACAACTGTATGCACTGCGGCGGCAACATTTGGTCTTATTGCAGGTTCGCTTATGGGTGGCCCAATCGGCAACAGACTTATTAAAAAGCACAATCTTCTTGAAACAATCAAAAATGATGACGATACTCTTCTTGTTGAAGAAGAAGAAAAGCACGAAAGACATTTTTCGATGTATGCGCCGGCTGTATTTCAGCTTATAATTGCGGTAGGTATCGGCACGATATTTTCAAAATTGCTCTCGCTCACAGGTATGACATTTCCAATCTACATCGGAGCAATGATTGCAGCGGCAATTATGCGTAATATCGGCGAATACACAGGCAAAATTACAATTCATATGGGTGAAATTAACGACCTCGGCGGTATTTGCCTTTCGCTTTTCCTCGGCATTGCAATGATTACACTAAAACTCTGGCAGCTTGCTGACCTTGCACTTCCGCTTGTTATATTGCTTGCAGGACAGGTAGCTCTAATGTTCCTATTCTCTTATATTGTGGTTTTCAATGTAATGGGCAGGAATTACGATGCGGCGGTATTAGTAGCCGGTACTTGCGGATTTGGTATGGGCGCAACTCCTAACGCTATGGCAAATATGCAGGCAATCTGTGAAAAGTATGAGCCTTCTGTAAAAGCATATCTGATTATTCCTATAGTCGGCAGCTTGTTTGCAGATTTTCTTAACAGCCTTACAATCACATTCTTTATTAATCTGTTGTAAAATGGAGGTAATATTATGAAGGATAAGGATAAATATTTTGTAGAAACCGAAAACCTTGCTTTTCCTGAAATTCACACAGGTAAGGTAAAGCAAATATCAAGCGAAAAACCTAATGCCGACGAATCTGTTATTTATGATACAGTGGCAGTTCCCGAAATTCATATAAAAAAGAAAAAAGATAAGCACAGCAAATAATAACAAAGAGCCGTACATTAATTTGTGCGGCTCATTTTGTCAGTCTTTAAATAAAATTTGATAATTTAGCATATATGACAAAAAGTGATTGACAATGCTTGTTATATATAGTATAATGATAGTCCTAAAAAGGGCTAAACTTTGTTTATATCCGGGGATGTAAAGGCTTCGACGGGGAGCGTGAACCTCGGTAAGCGAGCAGTGGTGCGGAGAGCCACTATAAAATCCGCAACTTTTAAAATAACTGACAAAACTACAGTTAGATTAGCAGCGTAAGCTGCTCGTTCCTGCACAGAGTACCACGGCTGTGTAAGGGGCGTCGATTAGTGGTAAATGTGAATACAGCAATGCTTCGGGCTGTGTCACACATTAGAAGCTACCGAGCCGTATAACCCGTTGTCGGGTGCTGCGGTAAGGGAATTTTAAAACGACAACTACGCTCGTAGAAAGCCTTGGCAAATACTTTTCGGACAGGGGTTCGATTCCCCTCATCTCCACCAACTCGGTCACGATTGCATATGCAGTCGTGACTTTTTCTGTTTATGATAATTCCCATATCTATGCGGTGTTTTAGACAAAAAGATAATCATTTATGTAGTAAAAAATGCTTCAATATAAATCATATAACCGTACACAGAATAACCCACCATATACCCAAAGACTCCCATTCCAATCGCATTTTTAGTATTGTGAGTATGCATACGGTCAGTGTCCACCAAATAAGTCACTTTTTATATGTTCCGATTCTGATTTGTTCAGTTTTTCTATGTTCCATTGCTCAAAATCAACCTTTTCGCAGACATAATCAAAAAGATATTTCCTCTTTATCATCTCAGTATGAACACAAAAACAATCCCCATCAGTATTATCTGATGGGGACATTGATACTTTGAATTGCACCTGAACATTTTCGTTTGAGATGTCAATTCTGTCTATATATTGAGAAAGAACAAATTTTGTTCTTATTATATTCTTAGGGTTGTAAAAGTAATCCTTTAAATGATTTATTTGTTCTCTGACTTCATCTTCCGTTATTACTCTGTCAATTTTTTGCTTTTCATACTTTTGAATGAACTCGGCAGTCTTTTTGATTTGTTCTTCATACTCTTTGATTTTGTCTGACATTATGTCATTTATGCCTGTTTTGGCTATTGCTTCAACGAGATTGTTTCTGCTCTTTTCAAGAATTTTTAAGGTTTATTTTGCTTCGTTGTATTCCAAATCCGATATACAGGATTTGTTGTATTGCTCATTGAGTTGCTTTGTTATTACTTTTATATTATCATCATTAAAGAAGAATTCAACAAACTTATCAATAACAAAGCTGTCAAGATATTCGCACCTTATTTCTTTTGATTCACATTTTCTTTTATTCTTCTTGGAACTACATCTATATACCAGATTTGTGTTATTTTTGTTGTAGCGAACATTTCCGTGAAATTTTCCGCCACATTCTCTGCAATGTATAAGACCTGTTAGCAGATATGTATTTTTGGCATTTGTATAACTGCTTCGAGTTGCCTTTTTGACTGCATTTGCTCTGTGCCACAATCCTGATGATACAATTGCAGGACAGCCGTTTTCAATCCTAATTATTTCTTCTTCAGGCTTTCTTCTGTGATTGTTCCTTTTATTCAAAGCATTTGCGGAACAACTGCGGTTAAAAATGTATGTACCTTTGTATTTTTCATTTTTTAGTATTTCATACAAACTGTTTTTTACAAATGGCAATCCTTTTTTAGTTTTGTATCCGAGAATATTCAGCTTGTCTATTGTTTCTCCGTAGCCGTATCCCTCGGCAGACATTTCAAATATCAATCTAACTGCTTCGGCTTCCTTTTCATTTATGACAAGCTTAAGGTCTTTGTCAACATCATATCCTAAAGGTGGTCTGCCACCAGTAAATTTGCATTGATAAGCATTTTCTTTCAGTCCTTTCATTACTTCTCTTGCAAGATTTTCATTGTAGAACTGATTGACCGAACCCATTATGTGATATAACAAATGACTTTCAGGATTATTTTCAAAACGTTCATTAACAAATATGACTTGCACACCGTATTCTTCAAGAAGTTTTTTGTATTGAATACTATCACTCAGATTTCTTGAAAATCTGTCTGTTTTATGTACCAATACCGCCTTAAATTCAGGATTGTTCTTTGCGTCATTTATCATTTTCTGAAATGCAGGTCTGTTGACTGTTTTAGCTGATTTTGCTTCATCACAATACCAATCAATGACTTCCATATTGTTTCTTTTGGCATACATCATCATATATCTTTTTTGAGCTGTTATAGATTCTTCTCGTTGCATTGAAGAAGAAAATCGTGCATATCCGACTGCTTTTATTGTTTCTTCCATATATACCACTCCTATAAGAATAATTCTTCATTTTAATAATATGTATTTATAATTTAATAAAGTGCAGTCACTGAAAAGCAACTGCACAGATGATTTTCAAAGTTTATATTTTAATCTATATTAAGCATTTCGATGAGGACATCTATTATTACATTATAGAAATCCGAAGAAATGCGGTTGTCTGTATGTTCAGCTTTATCTATACTCTTGTCGTAATCCTGTTTAAGCAGAAGATTGCGGGGTATACTGCAACACACTAATGATTCTTTCATATTAAAACCTCCTAATATTATGTATATCAAGAGATTAAAATAGAGTAAAACTCTATATGCTTGGCTTGTGTATCCCAGATTACACAACTCTTATGCCAAACCACTAATAACCATTTATCTAATAAAATCTGATGATTATTTTTTGCAGATAATACTGCAAGCAGGGATTTTTTATTTAATTTTTTTAAAATATTATTCTTTATCGGAAATAACTTTTATTGCTGTTATTTTTGAAAAAGATTTGTTGCCGTATTTTCTTTGACTTACAGAAAATTCAATTTTTTTGCCGAGTACATTATCACTGCAAAAACAGTTATTATCATCTACATACTCACAACAGAAGTTATTTAAAACTATATCCATATTAGAGAACATACAGTTAAAATAGCCGTTTTCTATTGAATCTACCTTTATTGTGAACCAGCAGTTACGGCAATCGGGACTGAAATATATATCGTCAAGAATACCTGTGTAGGTACCGTCATCAATATATTCATATTTTTTCTTTGGTATAAAATCAAAAGTTGGCATAATCATTCACCTCCAAGACATTCTTCTATATTTTGTACTTCATCATCTGACAGAAAGTCTTTATTATCGGAGTTTTCTATTTTGTCAAAGTACATTTCTTCATAAGCATTGTGAAGTGACATCATCTTGTCATTAAACTGAAATCTGAAAATATATACTTTCAGGTCAATGATTTCTATGATTTTCTCTCTTGCGACAAGTCTGTCTTTTTCTGCAATGAGTACACCTGTTGCTCTCAGATTTTTAAGTCTTTTGCGGAAATCAACTATTCCGTTATTCTTCATCATTTGCTCAAAGTAGTTTTTAGCTACGCATATTTCATAGTGATTGTCGCTTGCACTAAGTCTTACCAGTCCGACATAACCGCTATTGAGCGAGTCATAGTCAATCGCTTCTGCTTTTCTCTTGTCAAATACTTTTAAAGCAAATGGATAATTCATATTGTACTTTTTTATATTCTTGACAAAATCTTCATGAACTATTGTCATCAGTTCATCCTCGGGTGTCTGAGTGGACTCTATCTTGCTTGTAAGATTGAGGGAATAATCTATCATATCAGATATTTCAATATTGAAATTGAACAATTCCTTTGCATATGCTGTTGCTTGAACAACAATTGCAAGTTTTGATAATATTCTGTCTGTCAATCTTTTTCTCTGCTCAAAACAAGCCAAGGAGCTTTCACTCATTATATTTGAGTGTTCTGACTTCCACTTATCATCAATATTTTTATTCTTTTCAAGAAGAATATTTTTGTATTTCTGATAGTCTGATTCAATTTCTTCCTGACCTTTGTCAACAAGCATTTGCAGATACTTATTTCCTGCAACACCATAGTTTGCCATTGCAATACTTTTGATGTTGTCAGAATTCTCTGCATTTTTTGTAAGCGTATCTTCAATCTGAAATACACGGGTTTTTATGCCGTCCATAGATTTTTCGCTTACAAAGCTTATTTCTGATGTAGTGAAAATAACTGAAGAAAATTCTTTGACTTCCTGAAGTGAAGCATCGCCATTCAGTCTTAGTTTACTTCTGCCTAAACAAAAGTTGTACATAAGTCTTTCAAGATTAGTGATTGTTGAAGAACCGAGTTCGTCAAACACAACACTAAGACCGTTTATTTGGCTTAAAAACTCTTGGAGTGCATTTTCTGTACCGTTAAATGTGATTGCAACACCTTTATTCAATACAGGAGATGAGTACACACTTGCACACAACATTGCTGTTGTACTTTTGCCTTTGCTTGAATTATTACAAAGACAGAAAAGTATTGAGCCAAAATCGTGTGAAAAATTTAAGATTGAAAGAAGTGGGGAAGCGAAAGAAGCCATAAGAAGATATGACATAGGAATATTTCCGCAGACTTCATTCTGTATCATATTGCACCACTCGTCTAATGTACCTTTATGGTTCAGACAAAGACTGCCGTTGTATATGTATTCTTTACTTAGTTGTTCATTGGCAATTAGATGGTTATATCTGAATACAAGATTATTGTCAATTTTATCCCAGCCAAGCTTAGAGTAGCCATATACAATTTCAGCTTTCATATCGGTTCTCATAAGATATTTATTCACTTCATCAATATCGGTTTCATTAAATCTGACACCGTATGACAGAAGTGTTTTTAAACCAAATTTCGACAGAGATTCACCGTCAAGCTGTATGGTATCAATTTCAATACCATTGTTGTATTCATACTCAATCTTGATTTGCTTTGTAGTCACATCAATGATTTTTCTTAATACCTTGCAATAGGTCATTATGTATCGGATTTCGTAAGAATATTTATTCTTCTTAACAACACCGATGAAGTTATTTTCCTTATCGACAATGTAATGTGATTTTATGGTACTGATAATTTTCTGATATTCTTCTTCTGAAATATCAATTCTTTGGAACTTTTTACTCAAAGAAATTTTTTCTTTTATGCAATCATTTGAATTTATATTATTTTGCATAATAACACCTCCTATTTATTCGGTATTGCTATTATAGACTCAAATTTTTTTGTTGTCAATGCTTTAAAAAATAACTGTGGATATAAACAAATTGTGTATTATTGCTATTTAACTGTTGAATTGTTGTGGCGGAGATTTTTGCCCTTGAAAGTCTTCCTCAAAAGTTTCTGAAAAATTCTGACAGAGGTTGTTTTTTGCAAAAAAATAAAAACCATGGTTTGTGCAAATTGACGGAGATTTTGTCAGACAAAATTCCAAAGAAGAAAAAAGGCTTTTTTCGGGGCAGACCGAAAATGTGGATGGAATTTCGGAAGATTTTTCACTTTGAGAGTCCTTTTGAAAAATCTTCTTCCCCGAAATCCCGTTTTTTCAATCAATGCACACTCGCACACAAAGAGAAAATCTCAAGGCAATGCAATCATCTTTTCAAATCCAATTTCTGAATGTTCCACTGGTGTGCAAAGGGTGAGAGAGGGTGCGAGAACATCAAGCCTTTTGAGTCAATGATTGTGTGCAGTTTGTCATTATAGTGTTCTGTCAAAGCATTGAGAAAAGCCTTCTTTTCTTCTTCAAAGCTTGTGCTTCTGCCATATGCAACTATTATTACATCTGCATTGTCACATTCTCTCATTACAAAAGAAGTGTTTGTTTTGTCTGTTTTAGGCAAAGGGTTGTCGATTGATGAGAAGAGATTGATTATTGAAACGGAGCCGAAATCATTTTTTACCGCTCCGTTCCTGACAAGCATTGTTGTTTGGTCAAAAATCAATTCATCGGCAGATGAGGGATAGGTCATTATTATTGCAAGCGACTTTTTGTTGCTGTCCCATTCTGCTTTCAACAAATAGCGGTCTTTTCTGTTTTTGGAAAAGACCGCTGTTGTTTTTACTGTGCTGTTTGTTTCAATTGTGTTCGCTATACTCATTGTTCAATACTCCTTTTTTGAAATAGTCAGCTTTGCCGACAATGTTTATTGCCCTGTCATTGTCAAGAACAATACATCCGTCAAGAAAATCATTGCCTATCAAGTCAATCCATTCAAATCTGCTTTCTGTTATTTTTGAGGACAAACCAAACTTTTTGTAATTATCAAAGTCTTTTTCATTCTCAACATAAAAAATACCTCCGACCGTTTCAAGCAAACAGTCAGAGGTTTGTGTCAGAAGATTTGTGAGAAGATTTTTAATATATTCTGCAATGTAACAGTCCTTGATTTTTGATACATCATCAGGTGTTAATATTTCAATCATTTTCTTTTCCTCAGCTTTGTTCCTGTGCAGAGAAGTGTAATAGCAGTTCCTGCACCTGTTGCAAACATTTCTACCGCTACTTTTGTTGTAAGTGCCATAATAAGTCCAAACATATTTTTTCCTCCAAATTAATTTTTTATGATGAGTTTTTCTGTTGCAAGTACAACTGTTGTTGTCACAACAAATCCAAGCACAAACCATAATGCTTCCATTGTTCTGCTCCTTTCTGTCATTTATTTATGCAAAAATGCACCCACCGCCTTTTGGTGAGTGCATTTTCAGATGGTGAAAAATTATTTATTTTTTATATACACTTTTTGCAAATATATGCGTTTACTAAAAAATTGCATTACTTTCTTTTGTGGAAGAAACCACCGAATCCGCCTATGCCACCGTATGGACTTGACAAGCGTTTCCTCTTTTTCTCAAGATATTCTTTTGCTTCAACAGCTTCATCAATGTTTACGCCAAGATTTTTTATAATAAAATCTTTATATTTTTCGTATTCTCTGTCAAACTCCTCAATTGTAGAATATCGAAGTCCTTTTGCATATGATAAAGCTCTATCTTTTGCCGCTTGCTTTCTTGGAACGCTTGAAAATAATTTTGTTTTACAAAATTGTTTATCAAAATCACTTAGATATGTATTGATAGTTTCTAAATGCTTTTTAGAAACCTCAGAAGAAAATGTGTTGATAAATTTTTCTTTCTTTGCTAACAGGTCATTTTCATACGGCAATATCGGATTTGATTTTAAAGGCTGAATTTGTTTCATAAATTCAAGTATATCAGGTAATTCGCTTCTTGAAAAATCAGCACTTTCTCTTGTTTCACAGACCACACCGTCAACTGTTCGATATTTTAAATCAAAATCATCAAGTACGGAATTTATGTATGTAATACATTCGGACTCATCTGTAATGTCAAGTCTTATGTTTTTGCAATATTCTATTAAATCGTGTTTAGCTTTAACGGCATCTTCTTCTGTTGTACCCTGATTCTTTTTTACATAGTCAAGTGCCATAGATTCCTTTATTGCAGAAAAACCGTCTATGTCGAAGTATTTTGCCAATGTACTCAAACTTCCGTCATCACCGTAATTTTTTAATAAGTAATCATATATTTCAATGTTATACGGATTAAGAGAAAGTACATCTATGCAGATTTTTGAAATATTCTCTGAAGCAATTGAATTGCTTTTAAGGTTATTTATCAATCTTTGTGCTTTATCGCTGTCGCAATCTTCAACATATCCCCAGTCATAATCTTGTCCGACTGTTTGCATAAATACCTCAATTACGGAATATGCTGAGTAATACACACCTTCAGAAAGTAAAATCTTAACTTCATTATTTTTGAATAATTTCTTCAGGTCTGATTCAGCCTGCATTTCGGTGAAAAAGTTGCCGACAGCATTTGCAACACTATGTGCCGCACCACTCGCCATATTCATAGCACCGACATCAATTTGATGGCTTATTGCAGTTATGGCATTTCCACCTATAGTAGCACCCTGCCAACGACCTCTGTTTTCTTTTCTTTGTTCTCTGTATTCTCTTTGAGCTTCAACATCACCCATAATAGAATACACTTTTTCGGCAACAGAGCAAAATCTTTCTTCAAATATTTCTGTGGAACCTGCGGATTCGATTAGTTCAGAAACGGCATTGGTGTCATAATCATATTCACCTAAATTTATAAAGGTATCTTTCAAATCTTCAACAACAATTGCCATACTGCTTTTAAAATCATCTTCTGCTTTAGAAATAATGTCCTCACAGTTATTATAGGATTTATAACCCTCATCAAACGAGTTTTGTGCTGATTTTGCAAGGCTTTTATACCATTTTCTTAAAGCATTGTATAAATTTCTTTCATTTGAAACTTTTATGTTACCCACACATATATTAAATTCTTTTGCACAGTTTTCTTTTTGTAAAAATTCATTTAGATTCATTATTATCCTCCTGATTATTGTCAATTGGTTCGTTGTTGTCCATTTGCAGAGGCTTTTTCTTTTTTATTATGTAAACAATCATAGCGACAATAGCTACAATTATTCCAATCCACCACGCTATATAGGAAATACAAATACTTGCTCCCCATAAAAGTACAAAAATGAATATTGCCAATGGTATGCAGTTTGTAATGGACGGAAACTTGTCTGCTATCAAAGCAAAAACAAATACTGCAATAATTAAACCTATGATTGAGATGATAACTTGTAACACTAAAATTCCTCCTAAGAATAAAAATATGATTTAAGCTGATTTGCTTAAATTGAGTTTAAATGATTTTTTAATAGTTTTCTGATTGTTCGTTCCGAATACGAGTATTTTGTCGCAATCAGATTGATTGATTCCGATGTTCCGTCATATGCCTTGAGTGTTTCTTCAAGGACAAATTCCTTAGAAAAAAGTCGGGTAGGAAAGTTTATCTGACTCCCTTTAAAGTTTTCATACAGTTTTACCACATTGTCAAAGCCTATGATTTCGCTCATTGTTTCATAAACTCCGTTTAATGTTGTGCGTTTTTGTTGATTTTTATCTATATCAATCACCTGCCTTGTTTCACCCTCTTTTTACATTATATAACAGCAAAATGGAAAAATCTTCCGTGCTTTTCCACGCAAAAGTGTAAAAATATATATAGACAAAAAATTCGGCAACAAAAAGTATATTGCAAGCCAAAACACCACACCACGCACTAAGCGTGAGATGTGGGGGAGGCAGTTTTAACTGCCTTGCAATATCCTTTTGTGTTGCCGAAAATTGGTGAGTAAGGATATTCAAATTTATAGTATTTATATAGGTATTTATCACACTCCTTAAAAGCCTTTAATTCACTCGGCAGACACAAGTATTTTTAAACCGTGACTTTCTCCGTGTCCGAATCATCTCCACCAAACAAGTATTGGATGAACACCTACTTTTTCAGCGGCGGCTTTGCCGTCAAGGTGATGCTCTGATACGAAACAAAAAAGAGCCAAAGTCACGAAGATTTTGGTTCTTTTTATATTTTTTCTTAACAAAACTAAAAGAATGGTTTTAATATTGAGAATTGTATATAACGAAGGTTTTTCTATAAATCCTGAGAAAACAAGAGTTGCAAGAAATAACGCAAGGCAAGAAGTTACATGGATTGTAGTTAATTCTCATATGCAGATTTCTAAAGAAAAGAGAAAGCAGATTTGACAACAGATTTATTATATAAGAAAATATGGATTAGAATCCCATTTGGAGCGGATTGAGGAGAATCGTGATAATTACCTTAATCACCTTTTTGGACAAATCAATTTTGCCCTATTCGTCAACCCTAAGGACGAAGAAATGAAAGAATATTTTGATACAGTAAAAACAATTATGAAAAATCAAAATGAATAATAGTTTATCCGCCTATTGTAAATACAGTAGGCGGCTTTTATTTGTAAATATAAAATCACACATTTGTAAAAATACATTCACTTTTGCTAAAATATTGGCAAGGGAGGATTTGATATGCGAGATGAGAAGAGTTACATAGCACTTGATGATTTTGAGCATAGAATTGTTGTCGACTGTATGAATGAAATGAGAAACAAACTTATCGCTGACAGCAAATACACCGATGCGGTGGACGAGGTTTTACTGAAAATCATTGATGCAAAGCAAAAAGAATTCAAAGTGATCTACAAGGAGGCGTGAGTATGGAAAAGGTTATTTATGACAAAAAGAACGGTCTTTGGTACGAACTTCAAGGTGACTACTATCTACCGTGTTTAAAACTGCCCGAAGGAGAACAACAGCCTGTCGGCTTATGGGGACAACGACATTTGCGGTATATCAAGCAAAATCGCAAGGCCTTTTATCTCAATCTGCTAACAAGCGGTAAACTGAACGGTTACCTCTCAGGTCTTGACAAACAGTCAGAAGATATGTTTTCTCGGCTCGCAAAACAAATGGCAGAGTGTGAGGGAGTGTCGGAAAAACTCAAGGCTGACGATCAAATGGAATGGGTTGATCGGATGAACAATATCCGCAGCAGAGCAAAGGAAGTAATAAATAATGAATTGATTTTTTCATAAAAGATTAACTGTGCTGTAAACATCAAAAGGATTTACAGCACAGTTTTTGCTATTCATTTTCTGTTTAACAGATTATTCAACCTTCATCATTCGGTAGCCTACGCCGATATGCGTTTGGATATATTGGGGAGAATCTGCGTCCTTCTCCAGCTTTTTGCGGAGCGTTGCCATAAAAACACGCAAGGAAGCAATATCGTTATCCCAACTGCTGCCCCAAATGTTCTGGGTAATAAAGGTATGGGTTAAAACCTTGCCGATATTTCTTGAAAGCAGACACAAAAGCTTATATTCAATAGGTGTAAGGTGCAGTTCATCGTCGCCGAGATAGGCGCATCCTGCGGCATAATCTATACGAAGCTGACCGTTTGTGAAAACAGACGCTTCGGCGGCGGCCTCGTTTTGTATCATATTAAGCCGCCTTTGCGTTACCCGGAGCCTTGCCAATAATTCTTCCACAGAAAACGGTTTGGTCAGATAATCGTCGGCCCCCGCATCGAGTGCGTCAATTTTATCGGTATCTTCACTTCGTACGCTTATGACTATAATCGGCATATTCGATCAAGTGCGGATTTTTTTGATTACTTCAACACCGTCAATATCGGGAAGTCCTAAATCTAAGAGGACAATATCAGGATTGTGCGATGACGCTTCCAAAATGGCGCCGCCACCGTTAGGTGCGGTTAAGTATCTGTAATCGTGTGCTTTAAGGGTTGTTGTAATAAGATTTTTGACCGAATTATCATCTTCTACAACCAATATCAATGGTTTATTCATGAATTTCTACATCCCCGGCAGGTAATGTAACGGTGAACACCGTGCCGTGCGGTGTATTGGCCGAAACGGTTATTTTGCCACCGTGCGCATTTACAATGGAACGGCACAGAGATAATCCCAAGCCTAAGCTGCGGCGGCTGTCTGCGATTTTATTTGCGCCGCTGTAAAACATATCGAACACCCGCGCTTTCATTTCATCCGGTATCCCGTCGCCGTTATCGGCAATAGATATAACGGCTTTATCTCCTTGCTTCCAGGTTTTAATCAGAATGTTGGAGCCCTTCGGCGTGTATTTAATTGCGTTGTCCACAATATTTATAACAACCTGTACCATCAGCTTTGCGTCCATTTTAGCGAGCAAATAATCTTCTTTATACCGAACGGTAATATGATGTTCTACGCTTTTTCTGTTCACATGATGAAGCGCTTCTGTGATGACATCGTCCACTAAATCCTCTGTAATATGAAGATTCAACCGTCCCTCTTCAATTCTTGTTACCGAAAGTAGATTTTCCACAAGATTGATAAGCCACATAGAGTCATCGTAAATATCTGTATAAAGCTGATTCTTTGTCGCTTCATCAAAGGAATTACCATTTGATATAAGATTGCTTGCGTTTCCCGAAATGGAAGTAAGCGGTGTTCGCAGATCGTGCGAAATAGCCTGCAGGAGATTTGCACGGAGCTGTTCATTCTTAGCAAGAATTGCCGCTTCTTCTTTTCTGTTGTGTTCTTTTCGTTTTCCAGCGACAAAGCACATTCGCCGAGTATGGACAACAGAATACTCTTTTCAAACGCATCAAGGGGCTCATCGCCTATATAAATACCGACAACGCCGTAAACTCGGCTGTTAACTCTTACGGCGAGGTATAGGCATTTTGCGTTTGAAAGTGTTTCGGTAGTAGCACCTGCGTGTTTGTTATTTTTTAGCACCCATTCCGCAACCGCCTCTTCTTTTGTACCCGTTATTTCTTTGTCTGTTTTATCTCCCGAAACTGTAAAAATATGAGGTTCTCCGAGCGTTTCGCCCTCAGTCAGATAAAACACTATATCCTTTCCGAGCAGTTTTATAAGCTGATTTGCTGTTGCGGAAACGATTTCGTTTTTGTCTTTTGCCTGTTGCAAAAGCTGATTTGTATCAAACAGCACCTTTGTTCTGTAAGCCGCCTTTGCAGATTGTTTCGCATGCTCTTTCAACTTCACGGCAAGCGAGCTTGTGAGCAGTGCCGCCAAAAACATAATTAAAAAGGTGACAGGATATCCTTGATTGTAAGCCCGAAGTGTGAACTGCGGATCGGTAAAGAAAAAGTTGAAAACCAAAACGCTGACAATAGAAGAAATCAGGCTGTAAACCCGATGCCTTGTAACGACCGAGGTCACAAGAACTCCGAGAACATATATCGTGATGATATTTGCCTCTGCAAACCCCAATTGCCTGAACAGCATTCCTATACAGCTTGCCAAAATTAAAATGGCAACGCTTTTTAAAAGATCGGAAACCGAAAACACGATTCCATTTTTCTCCCTTGCTTTTTTGGCGCGGTATGCGGTGTTTTTACCGTCAGTATCGGGTATGATATGCACATCTAAATTTGGTGCGTTTGCAATCAGTTTTTCTGTAAGAGTAGGTTTAGAAAATATGCTCTTTCGGGTTGCGGAGCTTCTTCCTATCACAATTTTTGAGACTCCCGAAAGCCTTGCAAATTCGGCAATTTGATAGGAAACATCTTCACCGTACACGGTTTCAATTTTAGCGCCTAATTGTTCTGCAAGACGCATATTGCTTCGCAGGCGTTTTACATCTTCTTCAGGCATAACCTGATAATCAGGAGTTTCCACAAACAGCGCTGTAAAAGCGCCCTTAAAGGCATTCGCCATTCGGGCGGCAGTGCGAATTATTTTTGCATTCGACGGTGACGACGAAAGGCATACAAGAATATGCTCATCGGTATGATAATCGCTGTGACTTTTCGTTCTGACGGTTTCGGTAAGCAGATTCACCCTGTCGGCACAGCGGCGCAAGGCAATTTCACGAAGCGCCGTTAGATTTTCCACGGTAAAGAAATTCTCTGTAGCACGCTCAGCCTGAGTCGGGCTATAAACTTTGCCCGCTTGCAGCTGTTCAATCAATTCCTGCGGCTCAATATCCACAAGCTCAACCTGACTTGCGTTATCAAATACCGAATCGGGGATTCGCTCATGTACCATAATGCCCGTTATAAATGCAACGGTGTCATTTAGACTTTCAATATGCTGAACGTTTACCGTGGTATAAACGTCTATTCCCACATTAAGTAACTCTTCAATATCCTGATAACGCTTTGTATGTCGGCACACGGGGGCATTGGTATGGGCAAGTTCATCCACAAGAATTAACTGTGGATGTCTGGCAAGTGCAGCGTCCAGATTAAATTCTGAAAGAGTAATTCCGTTATATTCCGAAACAAGATTCGGAAGACATTCCAATCCGTTTACAAGTGCAGAGGTCTGAGGACGGGCATGAGGTTCAATATAGCCGGCAACGACATCAATACCATGCCTCTTTACCGAATGAGCTGCTTTCAGCATAGCATAGGTTTTACCGACTCCTGCGGCATAGCCGAAAAAGATTTTCAAATGTCCTCTGTTTAGGTTCTGTTTCTCCTTTTCAATTTCTTTTAGAAAATGTTCTGGACTTTGCCTTGTTTCGTCCATAAAAACACCTCCTGATTAAAAGAATTTCTTCTTTTTGAAGTAGATGATTTCTCCTATTGCGATAATAAGAGAAACAATAATCACCGACAGATAACCGTATCGCCACTTCAGCTCCGGCATATAAGCAAAGTTCATTCCATACCATCCCGTAATTAAAGTAAGAGGCAGGAAAAAGGTGGTGACGATTGTGAGAATCCCCATAATCTTATTTTGCCGCGCATCCTGCATAGACTGATAAAGCTCACGAAGTTGAAGCATATTTTCACGAAGCAACTTTACATGGTTTTGCAATCTCTCGGCACGATGGGTAAATTTATCCCAGTCCTGCGTATCGTTTGCAAATGGAGAACACGCGCGGGATTGAAACAACTCTCCGATATCTGTCAGTTGTTCATAGTAAGCATTTAATTCGGACAGCTTTTGCCTGTGTTTTGTGAGCAGAGGGAAAAAGTCTGTCGAACCGCCGGAGCCGATATTTTCTTCCATTTTTTCTGTTTCTGACTCGATGTGAGAAAGATAGAGAATATCATCCTCTATCATTTGCTCCATAAACTGCAAAAGAAGCTGAGCCGGACTGTTCAGCTCCTGAAACATACTTATCCGTTTTTCTACAAATAATTTCAAATTGCCTACATCTTCCACAAATAAGAGCGACTGTCCCGTCAAATAAAAGCTGAAGGAAAGCTGCGGTGAACGCTGTTCACTTTTTTGAGGCAGGCGTAATGTTCCGATGATGCAGTTTTTGAAAACCTCTGCCTTACAATAACGAATCGATCCAAGACAGTGAAGAAGTTCTTTATAATACGGTAGTTGTTCTTTACATTTGTGAAATTCCGCCATACTCATAAATGTAAAAAACGGCTTTTTATCGCCGCAGTTTTGGGCGGCTTGCAGACTCCCGTCTTTTGAATTTATAAAGTATTGCATTACAACTCCCCCTTTCTACTTTTTATTATATCACATATATCATAAGTATAAAAGTATTTTCTACTTTACATATTCCGCATTGATCACCGCTTGATTTGAAAAGAGAAAATCAGAGAAGCTATTTGCAAAGGCATTATTTGAAGCCTTTTTCCATATCACAGCGGTCTGAATTACGGAAGGATCCGGCGGTTCTATCGTACATCCTGCTTTCTCACAGATAATACTATTTTGCTTTGTAGAAATGATAAGACAGCGGTATGTATCGTCATTTGCAGAAGCATTGTTTTCAATAAAGCCAAAGTCAATGCGATTTTTCTTTAGCTTATCATATATATCCTCTGTATTTCCAAACAGGAAATGAAGCTGACAATTCGGCTTTCCTTTTGAAAACTTTTCAAATAGCGGTATCAGCGAATCCAAGATCATAGGATTATCAAACGCAATAAAAGGGCTGTTTTCTGCAATTTCTTCGTCAATTAAGTGGTGGTTATTTGCTAAAAAATCGTCAAGCCTTTTCATTATAAAGTAACCGAACACAATCATGACAGCCACTGCGCACACTAACAATAATTCTTATGCCAAGCCGAACAGTACAAGCAGGGACTTTGTGTGCCAAACTCCCAATCAAAATCCGCCCCAAGCCCCTTGGAAAAAGAACGAAAGAAGGAATAATGTATATGAAAGATATACGAATCGCCGTGCGTGTCACGGCAAAAGAAAAAGAGAAAATACAGTCAAAAGCCCGAACGTGCGGGCTGAGTACAACTGAATATGTAAAGCAAAGAGCATTGGGGTACGAGCCGAGAAGCATTCCACCCGACGCTCTTTTTGTTTGCCTTGAAAAGCTGGACGAGCTTGAAATTAAGACGAGTTCCCGGAGTTGGATGAATAAATCCATGATGTGCTGAAACAGATCGTCGCAGAATGCCTGTTGCCGGGAAAGGGGTGATGTATTGTGGCTGTTACAGGCTTCTGGCCTATTTACAAGAATTTGAAAGCAACGCTTGACTATGCCGACAATCCAGACAAGACCACCGCAAGAGAATATCTTGACGATGATTTGTATGCGGCGCTTTCTTACGCCTAGAACGATAATAAGACCGACCGTAAAATGTATGTTGGCGGCACAAGTCCGGCAAGAAAACGCATCGGGACTATCTCCGTGAGGATGTGGAATATTGCCTGTCTTTTGCTACCTCTCCGAGAGAATTTGATAGCCAGTTATATGCGCTCGGATATACGCTTGACCACGTACGTTTTTCCGTGAAAGCAAAGCATTGGGAACGCTCTGTTCGGCTTGCAAATATTGGTTTTACAAAAGAAATCGTACAAGCACAGTTGGATAAAAAACGCCGAGAACAGATACCGCCTGTTCACCTTGGAGTACCGCCCACCATACAGACCTAAAAAGTTTCCGTTGAAAGATGAACTGCGAAAGCTTGAATTCTCTATCGACCACAGCCACGATGCGGCAACAGTTTTAGTAAATATGATATTCTATATCATCATAACAGTAATTCAAATTGCCGCCGAGCTTACAAATGTAATGCTGCTGTCACCTGATTTAAGGGCGGCGGAAAAGGATTTGAAAGAACTGATTGCCGACTATCACTTTTTGCAGGAGCAGGATATTCATACAGTTTCCGACCTACAGGTAAATATTGAGCAATCTCGGTCTGAGCTTTTGACACCGGAACGTGAGCGCAGCGACATCAGCAATCGTATCCGCCGTCCAAAATCGCCGGAGGATGAAAGCCAAAAAAAAGAGAGCCGAAAAGCGATCAGCAAACAAATGAAGCCTGTTCGAGAAAAGCTTCGCCGTGCGGAGAAAATTTTGGAGAAGTCTCCGCATTTGTATGAATTATTAAAGCAAGAGCACAAGCTTGAGAGAAAAGCCCGTGCGAGATATTTAGATAGGAGTAGATGAAAATGAAAAATACAAGAAATCAGCCGGTAAATATTCTGGTTTCAAAACTTCGCCCGTTTGCGGGATATCCGTTCAAGGTAAAGGACGATGAGGAAATGAATACCTTGATCGAAAGCGTACAGACGCAAGGAATTCTTTCACCGCTGATTGTCCGACCGATTGAAAACACAGATGAATATGAGGTGATAAGCGGACACCGCCGCTTACACGCCGCAGTTAAGGCAGGGATCACAGAAGTCCCTGCCTTAATTGTTTCCCTTGACCGTGATGCGACGGCAATCGTGCTTGTAGACAGCAACCTACACCGAGAGCACATTCTGCCCTCTGAAAAAGCCTTTGCTTACAAGATGAAAGCGGAGACATTGGCACACAAAGGATATCGTACAGATTTAACTTCGGTGCAAGTTGCACCGAAGTTAGCAACCGAACAAATTGCAGAGGATGCGGGTACAAGCAAAGATACTATTAAACGCTATATCCGTCTTACCAACCTTATTCCCGAAATTCTGCAATATGTGGATGACGGGCGTATCGCTTTTACTCCCGCCGTTGAGCTTTCGTATCTTAACGAGCAAGAACAGTACGACCTTTTGGAACAGATGGAGCTGAATGATTGCACTCCGTCGCTCTCTCAGGCTTGCCGTTTTAAGAAGATGAGTGGGGAGGAAGGCTTGACACCCGAAGTTATTGCCACCGTTATGAGCGAGGAAAAAGCAAATCAGCGTGAAATGTTCAAGGTGCCGATGGAGCGCATTCGCAAATATGTCCCTAACGCCAATACAAAGCAGGCAGAAGACTTTGTTATGAAAGCCTGCGAGCATTATCACCGCTATCTTCTCCGTCAGCGTGACCGAGATCGATGAGGTGAGCCTATGAAGAAATACTCCAAAATTGATTATACCAACATAGAATTGCCCGAAGAACTGCTCACTTCTTTTGCAAAAGCATTAGTACCTGAGATAAGTAAATTCTATGATAGTGATGAGGGCAAAGCATACTTTGAAAAGTGGCTTGCTAACCACCCTGAATATGCAGATGGGACACCCGATGCACCCGCATCGGGTGTATAACTTCCCATACAATCGACTATTAAAGGAGGATGACTATAATTATGTATGGATACGATTGGAGGCTCACAGATGAATGCTGTAATATACGCTCGGTTTTCCAGCCATAGTCAAACCGAGCAATCTATTAAAGGACAGTTAAAGGTCTGTTATGAATATGCCGAGTCGCACAATTACACAGTAGTCGGTGAATATATCGACCGAGCACAAAGCGGTAAATTTGATAACCGTGCCGAATTTCAAATGATGATTGCAGACAGCGATAAACACACCTTTGATGGGATACTTGTGTATCAGCTTGACCGCTTTGCCCGTAACCGTTATGACAGTGCGATTTATAAGGCAAAATTAAAGAAAAACGGCGTCAGAGTTTTATCTGCAAAAGAGAATATCACCGATGACGCTTCAGGTATCCTTATCGAAGGCATTCTTGAAAGTATAGCGGAATATTACTCGGTGGAACTTGCGCAGAAGATACACCGGGGAATGTCTATCAATGCCGAAAAATGCTTATCAAACGGCAGCAATCCGGGACTTGGGTTTAAGGTCAACAAAGCAGACCGCTCCTTTTATGTTGACGAGGAAGAAGCGGCTATTGTCCGTGAAATATTTGAACGATATGCAAGTGGTGAAACCAAAGCGGAAATTGTAAAGGATTTGCAGCGGAGAAAGGTTAAAACTTCTATCGGCAACGAATTCACATATAACAGCCTTAGCCGCCTTCTCAAAAACAAACGCTATATCGGCATATATTTATACAAAGGAGTTGAAACACCCGGCGGAATGCCACGCATCTTGGATGACGACTTATTTTATCGGGTCCAATCGCTTATGAATAAAAACAAATCAGCACCCGCTCGAACAAGGAGCGAAAACGAATATCTCCTAACTACGAAACTTTTCTGCGGTCATTGTAAAGAAATGATGGTAGGCTACGGCGGCACGGGTAAATCCGGCAAGCAGTATCACTATTATATGTGCAAAAAGGCACGCAAAAAGAAATGCGATAAGAAGATTATCGGCAAGCAATATATCGAAGACCGTGTTGTCAGCGAATGCCTAAAAATGCTTACTGATGATAAAATCCGATATATTGCAAAGCGTGTTGCAGAGGAATGTAACAAGAGTCCCGACAATATATCGGTGCGTGAAATCAAGAAAGCCATTAAGGAAGTCGATGCTGCCATTGAAAACCTTTGGAAAGGTATTGAACAAGGACAATCGGTTGATATGCTGACTGAGCGTCTGCATAAACGACAAGCAGAAAAAGATGAATTGGAAACTCAGCTTGCTATTGAGAACAACAAGAAAATCTGCTTATCCGAAGCGCAGATTTTAGCCTTTCTTGATTATGTGTGCGAAATGCCGTTTGATGATTTTAATAAGTGCAGAGCGATTATCAATATATTCGTTCAATCAATCTACTTGTATGACGATCATTTCACCCTAATTATCAACGCAAGTAAGAAGCCTTTGAGCATCGACAATATCCCGCTTGATGATATTGAGGAAGCTTTTGGGGGCGAAAATACCGAAACGGAGGGGTGTTCATCCTTGATGACACCCGCTCCACCATTATAGTCACGATTGCATATGCAGTCGTGACTTTTTTATTATACGATTATTCTTGTATTTATGCGCTTTTTATAGCAAAACAAGAATCATTTATGAAGTATAAAACAACACAATATAAATTATGCAACCGTACACAGAATTTTATGGGATGCCTTTATTTTGCATTATTTCTTTTTCATACAGTTTTTAAAACATTTTTTATCAAATGACGGGTTGAATGCGTAGAAATTCTTTTCGTCAAGTTTGTCGGTCATAAGTCTCAGATTTTCACCGAAGCGTTGATAGTGTACTACTTCACGCTCACGCAAAAATCTTATTGCATCTTTTACATCGTAATCATCGCAAAATCTTAAGATATTATCATAGGTTGATCGCGCTTTTTGTTCTGCCGCCATATTTTCGTGGAGATCTGTAATTGGATCGCCTTTTACCTGCATAGATGCGGTTGTATAAGGTGAACCTCCTGCCGATTGCGGATATACGCCTGTTGTATGGTCAACAAAGTAATCTTCAAAGCCTTGCTTTTTGATTTCATCTTCCGTGAGGTCTTTTGTAAGCTGATATACAATTGCACCTATCATTTCAAGGTGATTTAATTCCTCGGTACCGATGTCGGTTAAGGTGGCTTTTAATTCCGGCAGCGGCATTGTAAATCTCTGACTTAAATATCTGAGTGATGCACCGAGTTCTCCGTCAGGTCCACCGTACTCCGAAAAGTGATAATCAGATGTAAAGAAATATATCAACCGAAGAAGTTGAGCGGTTAAAGACTATGCAATCTACAAAGCCTTTTAGTATTTCGTTCTTTTCTTTTTCGCTTATTGCAAGGCTTTTTAGAGTTGCTAAAAAGTTTTTCTTTTCTTTTACATTTTCTTTTCTTGGTTTAGTTTTTTCTTGTTTTAATTGAACTTGACGGGAAGAGAGGTTTTTTATTTTATCTTCTACAGACTTTTTGTATTCTTTTACTTCTTCAACGGTGTAGATTCCTTCAAGATATGCATTTTTTATCCGTTGTATTTTTTGATTTTCTTTTTCGATTAAGTTAGTGTAATCAATGCAGTCAGCAACAGTTTGAGATAAAAACTTGACCGAAAGTTTAAAATCTTTGTTTTCAAAAACCTGTTCAAGTCCGAGTATTACAAGATTATTAATATTGGTAAGGCTGATGTAATGTGACTGTTTACATATTGATTTTGAGTATTTAATGCATTGCAGTCCTTTGTTTGAATATGCTAATGCAGAGCCGCAGTTGCTGCATTTTATTAAACCGTGCAGCATATATTCTTGTTTAATATTATTGTGTATGCCTTTTCTTTGTTTACGACCGTTAGTTTCTATCAAATTTTGAACTTTATAAAAAATTTCATCGCTGACAATAGATTTATGTACTCCTTGAGTGTACACAATATCTTTGTTGTTTGAATATCTGTAATCAGTTTTTCCGTTTTGATTCCAACGGATTTTTCCTATATAAACGGGATTTTTCAGGATATAATCTATTGTTCTGTTTTCAAAAGGATTTCCTCTTGTAGTTTTGACACCGATTTCGTTTAATTCGGATGCAATTTGCGTGCTGTTCTTTCCGTCTATATAATCGGTAAATATTTTACGAACAATTGCTGCTTTTTCTTCGTTGATAACATATTGTTTATCGACTATATCATAACCGAAAGAGGGAATAGTCACCGGCTGACCTCGTTTGACTTTTTCTGACATTCCTCGCAGCACTTCCCCGGAAAGGCGGATTGAATAATATTCGTCCATCCATTCTATGATACGCTCAATAAGTGAGGAAAACGGATTTTCTTCATCAAGAGTTTCGGAACAGCTTATTACCGAAACATCATTCTTTTTAAGCATAGATTTATATACAATGCTTTCTTCTTGATTCCGTGCAAATCGACTGAATTTCCACACAAGTATTGTACTAAACGGTGCAGGCTTTTGCTTTGCAAGGCCTATCATCTCGATAAATTGCGGCCGTTTTTTGACATATTTGCCTGACAATCCGTCTTCTCGAAATATGTACTCTGACGGGATATTGTAACCGTTTTGTTTTGCGTATTCTTTTATTATACGCAGTTGACTGTCAGGAGAAAGCTCGGTTTGTCGGTCTGTTGATACTCTGATATATGCCGCCGCGGTTTTAAGTTCTTTTTCCATAATAATCACTTTCTATCGCTTAATCTAAGTAAATTTGCTATAAGTCATAATATGTTTCAGAGATAAAAATGTGTTGATTTTTGCTATATATGTTGCTTGGCATCTGTTAATTGATTTTGCAGAGCACATAATATATATGTAGGAATAGAATAAAGTTAAGGGGTGGTTATAAATTGTCAAAGAGGCAAAGTTTTATAGTTAGAATACATTTACCGATTAACGGGAAATATTATTTGTGGTATGAAGTTGACGAAGAGAGAAATATAAAATGGTATTTGCCTCGTGATGAGTCAGAGGCACAAGAGGCTGTACAGAAAATGCTTGAAAATGTCGGAAAACATATGAGTAATTTTTACTCAAACAATTCAGAGTACATTAAAAATCTGTAAATATTGATATTTCAAAAAAATCAGGTCAATCTTTTATCGGATTGACCTGATTTAATATAATAGAATTTTGTATAAACAGTTTTATTTAGAAAAATCCCAATCAAGGAGTCGGTTACATTTTACGATAAATGCCTTTTCGGAAATTTTAGCAAGTGGAGTGTCACTGTAGCTGTCGGAATAAAATTCGTGAATTTTTGTGTCACCAAACATTTCTCTGTATCGCCTTACTTTTTCTTTACCGTGGCAGTTTATACCGCTGTATTTGCCTGTATGTTCGTCAACGACAGATGCCATAAGATAATTTATTTTGAGAGTTTTGCATATTGGTGCAAGTAAAAATTCTGGGGAGGCGGATATTATTACATCATCTTTTTGCTGTTGATTTTTATAAAACGGCTTGATTTTGTCAATATTAATATTCCAAAAGTCGGTTATGTCTTTTTGTATGTCGCAGTATTTTAAAAATTTATACATTTTTTCTTTAAACTGCGTTTTTGTGCCGATTTTAAAAACATAGAATTTAAGAAAAGCAGCGATAAGTGAGGGGGTAAGCAATAAAATTTTTTTATGCCTTTTTAGAGAAAAAATATAGAAATCGGCGGTTGAGTCGCCGTCATATATTGTTTTATCAAAGTCATATACATTCATAAATAAACCTCTTAGTGAATTATTAGCTTTATAAATACTTATATTTTTATATTTTATAATTAATTATAGATTTTTGCAATACCCTTGTTCACCTAATAATCACTTATTTTCGGCATACTTACTGTTGCTTTTTACCCTGAAATATAGTATAGTATAATGTGAGTAATAATATAGGAGTAATACAGTGTTCGGTTATTTACAGATTGAAAAAGAGGAACTTCTTGTAAAAGAGTTTGAAACATATAAGGCTGTTTACTGCGGACTTTGCAAGCAAATGGGTAAAGATTATTCTTTTTTAACGCGTCTTACATTGAGCTATGACTGTACTTTTTACGCAATGCTTTTGATGTCATTACATTCTTCGTGCGGCGGTTTTAAGAAAGGCAGATGTACCTGCAATCCTCTTAAAAGATGTAATTTTGCTTACAGCAAAAATGACGATTACCAAAAGGCTGCGGCTTTTTCAATTATTACCGTTTACTACAAACTTATTGATGATATAAATGACAGCGGATTTTTTAAATCTCTGTTTTCGAGAATGATTAAGCCGTTTTTCTCACATCAGAGAAAGAAAGCTAAAAAGCGTTATCCGTGGATTGACGAATATGTGGCTGAAATGATGGAAAGACAGGCTGTTATTGAACAGGATAAAAGATCTTCCGTTGATATTTCGGCAGACCCGACAGCTCAAATGCTCGGAAAAATCCTTGCAAAAGACGGTAATGACGAAACCGAGAGCCGAGTTTTATACGAATACGGATATAATATAGGCAGATGGATTTATCTTATGGATGCGGCAGACGATATAGAAAAAGACGCTAAGTCATTAAGTTTTAACCCTTTTATACAAGAGGACGGTTCAAGTTTAGACAACAATATTATTTCGCTCACTCTTAATCAGTGCCTTGCAAGGGCATATGATGCGTATAATTTACTTGATATAAACGGTTTTAAGGGGATACTTGACAATATGATGCTTAGAGGATTCCCGAAAATTCAGAATAAAATTACAGATAAAACCAAAAAGGACTCGGACAAATCTTTTGAGTCGCAGAAAGGAAGTAAAGATGAATAATCCTTATGAGGTTCTTGGCGTATCTGAAAATGCCAGCGATGAAGAAATTAAAGCAGCGTACAGAAAGCTTGCCAAAAAATATCATCCCGACAATTATGCGGACAGTCCGCTTGCAGATGTTGCCGAACAAAAAATGAAGGAAATCAATGAGGCTTACGATACAATAAATCAATTAAGGCAAAAGGGCAGAGGCTCGGGTTCAACTTCAAATGCAACCGGCGGATATTCTCACCAATCCACAAGATTTCACGGTGTAAGAATTTATATTCAGCGCAATATGATTAATGAGGCCGAACAGATTCTTGATAATACAGAGCAACAGTACCGTGACGCAGAATGGCATTACCTTAAAGGTATGTGTGCATATCGCAAGGGTTGGGCAAATCAGGCTTATTCTTACTTTACACAGGCTGTAAATATGGACCCTAACAATCAGGAGTACCGTGCGGCTCTTAATAATATGAATAATCAGAGGGCTTATAATTACGGCGGCTACACTCAAGGTACACCAAATACAGGTGACGGTGCTATGTGTGATTACTGCACCACATGTCTTTGTGTAAACTGTCTTACAAACTGCCTTTGCAACTGTTGCAGAATGGGCTGTTAATATGAAAAAGTCATCTTCAAGTCCGTTAAAAACAACCTTTAAAGTTACAATTTCGGGTGTATTGTCGGCACTTTCGCTTGTCTTTATGATGCTCACATCATTAGTGCCGCTCGGTACTTTTGCCTTTCCTTGTATGGCAGGAATTGTGCTTATGGTGATTGTAGTCGAAGCAGGTCATAAGTGGGCGTGGGGCGCATTTATATGCGTTTCACTGCTTTCGCTTTTCCTTGCGGGCGACAAGGAAGCTGTTGTATATTACATTATGTTTTTCGGTTATTATCCGATAATTAAAGGTGCAATAGAGGGAAAAATAAAAACAAGAGCCGTACAGTTTGTGCTTAAATATGCGGTATTCAATGCAGCGGTAATAGGAGCATTTTTTATAGCGGCTTTTTTACTTGCCGTGCCTGCAGAGGAATACACTATAGGCGGAATGTATGTACCGTGGATTTTCTTGCTTGCAGGAAATATATTCTTTACAATTTATGACTTGGCGGCAACAAAACTCGTTACATATTATATAGTTGTACTCAGAAACAAGCTGATAAAACCAAAATACAGAAAATGACAGAGGGGTAGTATTATGAGAAAAGTAAGCGCAAAAAAATTAATAGTCCCGATTCTTGCGGCCGTATTGCTGCTTTTTTCACTTCCCGTAAATGCGGCTGAACTTTCACAGACAGAGCAGGCTGTGAGCGCAAGTGTGACGGCAGGAGCGTCAGGTTATGTAAATGGTGACGGAGTAAATCTTCGTTCGGGAGCGGGTACAAGCTACAGTGTTGTGACTGTTATGGGATACAAAACAGAATTTACCTTTGACGACGGAACTCTGTACAACGGCGAGTGGTACAAAATCACTCTTTCGGACGGTACAAAGGGATATATTTACTATGAATATGCTACCGCAAAAGAGGTTACAGATACTCTCAAAACGGGTTACATAAATGCAAGTGATGTAAATATGAGATCGGGTGCGGGTACAGATTATTCTGTTATTGCTACTCTTGATTACGGTACAAAAATTACCGCCGTTTCAAAAAGCGGTAATTGGTATTACATTGAACTTAGCAGCGGTACAAGGGGATATGTTTATGCGGATTATGTAACGCTTAATGCCGATGAACCGCAAAAGTCGGGACTTTCAAAGACAAGTCTTAGTATGTACAAAGGAAACTACAGCACTTTGTATGTAAACGGCGCAAAAGGTAATGTAAACTTTACTTCATCAAATTCTAATATTGTATCTGTAACTTCGGACGGACTTTTATATGCAAACGCTGCGGGTTCGGCAGTTATTACCGCAAAATATGACGGAATATCAGAGAGTTGCTATGTAACGGTTACAAGCGGAAGTTATGTAGGTATTTCCGATTCTGCGGTTCATATAAATAAAGATAAATCTGTTTTTCTTACCACAGATTCATATGTAGATTGGAAAACTTCAAATTCAAATGTAGCTACAGTCAGCGACGGTGTTGTATATGCCAAGAGCGAGGGTACTGCCGTAATTTCGGCAGAAACAAGCTACGGTGCAGGTACCTGTATTGTAACTGTAGAAAAAACTGCGCCTGTTCGTTTCGTATATGCCACACCTAATTCGGCGCCCCTTAACAGCCTTGTTACTTTGAATGCTATAACCGATAATACAAAGCGTGGTTTGTATTTTACGATATCCAATGAAAAAGAAAGATATACACTTCACGCCGATTCAATAGAGAAAGACGGCGACAATATTATTTGGTCTGCAAAAACTGTGCTTGATACTTCGGGTACATGGAACTATACAGCGTATTCGCTCGCAGAGGACGAAAACTATTACAGAACTGTCGAAGATGATGCAGAGGGCGAAGTTTTTGTTACAACTTCAACCGATACTACAACTGCGGTTCTCGGTGAACGCCGTGCAAGCGATGAAATAATCTCTCTTATCGCAAATTATGAGGGATTTTTGCCTACAGTAACACCTGACTATATTACGGGTGACGCAACATTAGGTTATGGCAAGGTTGTGTGGTCCGGCGAACAATTTTACAATAATCTTTCAAAAACCGAGGCATATGCTTATCTTTGCCAAACCGTAAACAGTGGCGGATATACTTCTCGAGTTAATAAGTTTATGATTTCAAATAATGTAAAGTGTAACCAACAGCAGTTCGATGCACTTGTGTGCTTTACATATAATGTAGGAGCATATGCGCTTGACAATGACAGCGATTTGTCGGACACTTTACTTAATACAGCATATCAGCCTACATTAAAACCGTCTGCAAATGCTCAAGGCTATGTAAGCGGTGACGGCGTAAATTTGAGAAGCGGAGCGTCAACATCTTATTCTGTGGTATCCCTTATGTCTTACGGTACAACCTTTACTTTCGTTGACGGCAGTCTTTATAATGATAATTGGTATAAAATTAAATTGAGTGACGGCACGGTGGGATATATTTATTCCGACTATGCTTCTGTAATGTCAGCAAGCAGAAGTCTTGATAATGTAAGTCAGTCTGCATATGCTAAAAATTTCTTTGCATATCACCATGCGGCAGGCGATTGCTATGAGGGACTTTTATACAGAAGAGTTGATGAGGCTGAAATATTCTTTTACGGTGATTACATAAGGGACGGTTACGAAAACAAGTACGGTTTCAGTTACACTTGCGCCCGTAACCCGAGCTTTGGATTGTGATAAATATTTAATTGGTATTACTTATTTGAAAGGGAGTATTATAATGAAGAAAATCGGTTTTATTGGTGCAGGAAATATGGCAACTGCAATTATTGGCAGTCTTATGGGACAGAATGACGGCAAGGCTGATTTTATTAATGTTTTTGACCTTGACAAGGAAAAATGCGATATTATGAGCAAAAAAGGCATTAATATTAAAAAATCCGCCGCTGATGTTATGCTTGAAAGCAACATTACCGTTCTCGCTGTTAAGCCGCAGAATTATCCCGAAGTGCTTGAGGCATTAAAGCCACAGGTAACAGATGACAAAGTTTTTGTTTCAATTGCGGCAGGTATTTCTATTGCATATGTGCAGAATCTTCTTGATTGTAAATGCCCTGTAGTAAGAGTTATGCCTAATACTCCGCTTTTGCTCGGCAAGGGTGCGTCTGCACTTTGCCCGTCAGATAATATCTCTGAAGAAGACAAACAGATTGTTTATAATATGTTTGCGGGCAGCGGTGTTTGTGAATATATTGCAGAAGAGCATATGAACGAGATTATATCTGTAAACGGAAGCAGCCCGGCATATATTTATCTCTTTGCAAAAGCTATGGCAGATTATGCTCAAGAGTGCGGCATTGATTATGACAAGGCAATGAATCTTATTTGTGCAACTCTTGAGGGTTCGGCTAAAATGCTTAAAGAGAGCGGCGACAGTGTTGATACACTCATTGAAAAAGTAAGTTCAAAGGGCGGTACTACCATTGCTGCTCTTTATGCAATGAAAGACCTCGGCTTTTATGATGCCGTTAAAAAAGGTATGGCTGCCTGCACAAAGAGGGCAGAAGAGCTCGGTAAGTAATTACATTAATAGATAATTAGCATACAAGCAAAATATTCCGCATATTTTTATTAAGGATAATTATATGGAGGAATGTTTTGTGAAAGGCTTTATATTTTCGATAAAGGAAAAAACAGATTTAATCAGAACAGGCAGGTTTTCTCTGACAAAACAAGATATAAAATATTACATAAAGAGATACGGAATTTATATATTGTTTATTTCAATGTTGATTGTCGGACTTGCCTGCGGAACTGTGTATGCAATGTCTGCCGACAAGGAAATGCTTGCTTCTCTTGATTTTTTGTTTTTTACAAATTTTGACGCACGGCTTTCACAAAATGTAATTAACACATTTTGTGCCTGCTTTGCATCTGATTTTATATTTTTGTTCGCAGTATTTTTACTCGGATTAACACCTTGGGGAATCCCCGTACTGCCTTTTATTGTGTTTTTAAAGGGCTTCGGTACGGGAATTACTGCCGGATATTTGTTTTCGGTTCATTCGTTAAAAGGTATAGTTTTCTATCTTTTTGTACTGTTGCCCGGAACATTTTTATTTTGTCTGGCACTTATTTTATTTTCTTCCGCCGCTTTTACCGCATCGGGAAATATGTTTTGGCAGATTATAGCGGATAAAAAAATGGGCGGATCTTCGCACAGGTATATATCTGACTTTCTTTCAAGGGGAGTGAGTTGCCTTATACTCGCTTTTCTTTCTGCCGTGCTTGACGCTGCATTATGGGGAGTTTTTGCGGGGAATTTTAATTTTTAACCTATGGAGGTCGAACAATGGCAGGGAAAAAAGCAAAGTTCGCTTTGACTGATTTTTTCAACAACCTATTTAATAATTTCGGTAAAATAGTTTTTACAAACCTATTGTTTGCCGTACCGCTTGCGGTGTTGGTTACGGCTTTTTATTTTCTTGACAGTGCATTAAAACTTAACGGATATTTTATTCTTATGCTTTCGATTATTCCGCTTTCACCTTTTTTTGCAGGCGTAACCCTTGTTACCTCAAGACTTGCAAGAGGAAAAGAAAATGTGGATGTTTTCAAAACATTTATTGAGGGCATAAAAAACAATTGGAAAAGATTTTTAATTCACGGTGTAATTACATATTTTGCGGTTATATTCAGTTATTTTTCAATAAGGCTGTACAGCGCATTAATTTCACAGCCGAATGCAGACTCGTTTTTCCTTGTAATGCTCTATGTTTGCCTGATAATTTCAATTATTATTGCAGTTGCATTTCTTTTTATTTTCTTTTATGTGCCGTCAATGACAGTTACATTTGATTTGTCACTTAAAAATATTTATAAAAACAGTGCGCTTATGTCATTCGGTGAGTTAAAGCATAATATTATTGCAACATTCGGTCTTTTTATAATTGTGCTTTTTTGCGCTACAATTCTTATTTTTGTAGGCAATACAGACAGCAGTATTGCGCTTATAATTACAACCGCAATTCTTATGTTTGTACTTGTGCCTGCGCTTGCTTCTTATGTTATAAATGCCTCGGTTTATCCCGGAATGTATAATCTTATGACAGAAAAAGAAAAACGCTCTAAAAAAATTGATAAGAAAATGGACAACAGAAGAAAAGGTCAGTTTATTGACGAGGAAGATGAGGAAAACAATATAGCCGAGGAATTTCTTGACCTTGATGTCGAAGAGAATAAAGACGGCGATGAATATATTTTCTATAACGGAAAAATGGTTAAGCGAAGTGTAATTATTAAGATGAAAAAGGAAAGAGAGAAAGCAGAGGGGAAATCTGATGAAAGCAAAACACGCTGAAAAACGACCTAAAATAACAATAAGTCTGTGGCTTTTTATTGCTATAATTGCGTTTTTGGTGCTTTTGATTATCGGTATTACTTTTTATTCGGTACAGAGAGAACTTAATTCCGATAATAAAAACAATAACACAACGATTGCTGCAACAGAACAGATGACGGCAGCAGAAACCACACAGGCTGTTACAGAAGAAACAACCGAGCAGTCGATACAGAAAACTACAGAGGAAAGCACTGAAAAGGAAGAAGCTGCTGTTGAGCCGACCACACAGGCAATTGTAGTAAGCGGTGCCGAGAGTGCGGACAAAAATCTGAATTTTGACGCAGAGATGTATCCGTATAAGGCTTTTGACAATGTAGGCAAGCGTGATGCATCTGTAAAAGAAGTTTTCGGCTCGGTATATGGCGGAGAGGGAATTACCTTTGATAAAAACGGACTCTTTTCCGATAATATAACCCAGTCGGAGTATAACTATGGTGCATATACCGTAACTGACGGCGTAATTAATATGACATACTCAAATGACAAAAATAAATCTGCGGAAATTATCTCGTACAAAGGCAATGTTCCAAGCGAAATAAAGATTGATTATGTCGGATATGATGTTTATTTTAAAATTGGAAGTGCAAATTAATGAGCAAAAGCAAAAAGAATAAAAAAAGAAACAAAGTAAATCATACCGATAATAAAAATAAATTTAACCGTAAAAAGGCAATTACAGTCACTGTTGTTCTACTTGTAATTGTCGTAGCGGTAGTAGCTTTGATTTTTACAATGCATAATAAAGCGAATGATATTGTCGGTACAGATTGGGTATCATCGAGTGCTGTAAATGCAAGCGGCGATGAAGTGGAAATGGCAGAGGTTTATAATACAAACTATACTTCGTATCAAGGCTCGCTTTCATTTAAGGATGACGGTACTTTTTCGCTTTGGCTCACACCCGGCACATCAGAGGACGGTACGCACTCCGGAAAGTATACTGTAAACGGCGATACAATTACCGCCGCTTTTGATGACGGAGAAACTACAACAAGTTTTTATATTCACCGTAACGGTGATAAAATTGAATCAATTTCATTGAATTATGAAGATTACGAAGTTTATTTCACTTTAAATAATTAATATCAAAGCAACAGGCTGTCGCACTTTTATAGCGGACAGCCTGTTTTTTATATGTTTTGGAGTATGCACCACCGTACTGCGTAATAATGATTTTAGCAAGTTTTGCATTGGTTTGTTTGATGTTTACGGGATACTGCAATTTTTTTTCATATACAAACATTACAAATCCTCCTCGTTATCCCACGGCCAAGGATTTTTAACCCACTGCCATTTATTAGCTGTATTTGCCTCTTTGCGTAAAGGTCCGTATTTTTCTTCGTATTCTTCAATCAAGGGCAAAAGTTTTTCTTTACATTCTTTTATCTGCGAGAGTACCTGTTGGTCGTATGGGTGAGTGTCAAGAAAAATCTGTAAATCAAGAATTGAGAATTGATATGTTGATATTTTCTTTAAAAGAATTTCTCTTTCAGTCATTTTTTACACCACCGCATTTATTACCGTAAAAAGGCTTGTTCAATTCCGGAAAAACTGTGCCTGCGTCAAGCGCCTGAACAGGGGAGTAGGTTTTTGGATTACTTTCCTGAAACGGAACATATGCCATTGCCGGAGGTGTTTTTTCAGGAAATTTTGATATTGTGTATCTTGAAATTACTGTATTGATAATGTCCACATAAATTTCTCCTTTCCGAGCTTGTTTACTCAATAACATATTATGCACTTGTATAAAATTAGTACCAAACTGCTTATACGGGAATACTTTTTATTCCAAAAACTTGAATTGTCAGTGAAATTTTGATAAAGTATATAGGGAAGTTTTGTGTACGAAAGGATGATTTTATGAGCTGTGTTTATTTTGTAAGACACGGCGAAACCGTATGGAATGTTGAAAATAAAATTTGCGGTTCTACGGATATTGACTTAACGCAAAAGGGTCATGAACAGGCTATAGAAACAGGTAAAAAGATTTTAAACGATAACATAAAGGCGGATAAAATCCTTTATTCTCCGCTTATCAGAGCTAAAAAAACGGCAATGCATATTTCAGAAATAACAGGTATTCCTGCTTTTGAAGAGCCAAGACTTACAGAACAGAATTTCGGAAAATTTGAGGGAACTCCAAGAAACGGTGATGAGTTCAGAATTGCCAAAGGTGAGTTTGTTTGCAGATATGACGGCGGCGAATCTATGTTGCACCTTGCGCAAAGAATTTATAATCTGCTTGATGATGTAAAAGCGAGCGGTGAGAACTGTATTCTTGTTGCGCACAACGGAATATCAAGGGTGATTAATTCATATTTCTATGAAATGACTAACACTGAATATGCAAATTTCGGAGTTAAGAACTGTGCTGTTTTAAAATATGAATTTGAATGATTTGTGGAGGCAAATTTAATTGGATAGGGTAAAGAAAAAAGAATTGAATTTCGGCAATGATAAAATATTCAGTATATTGTTAAGACTTGCACCGCCTGTTATGCTTGCCCAACTTATACAGGCATTGTACAATATAATTGACAGCTTTTTTATAGATAATTATTCAGAATCGGGACTTACGGCGCTGTCAATAATTTATCCGATACAGTTGTTGATGATTGCGCTTGCGGTCGGTACGGGCGTTGGTATAAATACTCTCATGGCGCATTTTCTCGGTGTTGACAACAAGGAAAAAAGTGATGAAACCGCAGGCGTAGGAAAATTCCTTGCGTTTGCAATGTGGTTTGTTTTTGCTCTTATATGTTGGTTTATAATGCCGTTTTATGCACAAATATCGACAAATTCACAGGAAATTATAGATGAAGTAATTGTGTACGGCAGAATAGTTTGTGTATTTAGCTTTGGTTTGTTTTTTGAAAGCATTTGGACAAAAGTTATGCAGGCGACGGGAAATATGAAAATACCTATGATTGCTCAAATTGCGGGTGCTTTTGTTAATATTGCTCTTGACCCATTGTTAATTTTCGGTATCGGATTTTTCCCCGAATTGGGCATTGCCGGTGCAGCTATCGCTACAGTAGTAGGACAGATTGCGGCGGCTTTAATTGTAATGAAAAAAGGCTGCAAAAGATCGCCGAAAATATCCAAATACAAAGAATACATAAAGAGAATTTACCACTTAGGTTTTCCGAATATTCTTATGCAGTCTGCATACACATTGTATATATTCGGATTAAATCTAATATTAAAGGGATTTTCCGATCAGGCAGTCACCGCTTTGGGTTTATATTATAAATGGCAGACAATATTTTTTATTCCTCTCGGTGCAATGCAGACCTGTATAGTGCCTGTTATCAGTTTTAATTACAGTGCAGGAAACAGAGAAAGATGCGGAAAAACTCTAAAAGATTCGGTTATACTTGGAATGGTACTTATGCTTATCGGTGTACTGTGCTTTGAAATAATGCCCGATGTACTTATGGGTACATTCTCAAAGGACAGCGAGGTAATCAGAATAGGCTCATATGCGTTAAGGGTAATTGCCGTTTCTTTTATACCAATGGTTACATCACTGATTTTTCCTGTATTTTTTCAGGCAATCGGTTCGGCTTTTAAAAGCTCCGCACTTACAATTCTGAGAACAATTGTGCTTTTTGTACCGCTTGGTTGGGTGCTTGCACATTTTGGACTTGAAAGTTTTTGGTTTACATTCCCGATAACCGAAGTTATTACAACCGCAGTAGGTTTTATTATGTACAGTAAAAGCAGATTTGGCAGAAGGTTAAGTAACGGATATACGATATAATGCTTACAAATTATACAAATTGCCCTGTAATGTTATTGACAAATTTCGCATAATGTGGTATTATAATAAAAATATAATCTTACAAGGAGTATGATTTTCTATGAAAAGAATTAAGACTATTGAAACTCGTGACCTTAAGAAGAGCGTTAAAACAGGCGGTTGCGGTGAGTGTCAGACATCTTGTCAGTCAGCTTGCAAAACATCTTGCGGCGTTGCTAACCAGCAGTGTGAGAAGTGCCTCAGCGAGAAATAATTTAGCTGTGCAAATTTTGCATTAAAAAGGATTTTCAGCCGTTTCACCTTTTGGAGAACGGCTTTCCTTTTGTCTATAAAAAGGATTTGGAGAAAATATATGATACACCAGTATAAGTTAAACGGATATAACATAGTGCTTGATGTTTTCAGCGGCAGTGTTCACTGCGTAGATGACCTTGCTTATGATGTTATTGAAATGTACGAAAATTCCGATAAAGAAAATATTATCAAGGCTATGCTTGAAAAGTACAAAGATATCCCTGAAATTACAGCAGAAGAAATTTCGGATTGCTATGATGATGTTACAGAATTAAAGGATAACGGCAAGCTCTTTACTGCTGATAAATATGAGGACCTTGCATTTGATTTTAAAAAGAGAAACACTGTTATTAAGGCTTTGTGCCTACATATTGCTCATACCTGTAATCTTAATTGCGAATACTGCTTTGCAAGTCAGGGTAAGTACCACGGTGACAGAGCTTTAATGAGTTTTGAAGTAGGCAAGAGAGCTATTGATTTTCTTATTGAAAATTCAGGCAGCAGAGTAAACCTTGAAGTTGACTTTTTCGGCGGCGAACCGCTTATGAATTTTGATGTAGTAAAGCAGATTGTCGCTTACGCAAGAAGTATTGAAAAGGAAAAGAACAAGAATTTCCGTTTTACTCTCACAACAAACGGTATGCTTGTTGATGATGATGTAATTGAATTTGCAAATAAAGAATGTCATAATGTTGTACTTAGCCTTGACGGCAGAAAAGAAGTACATGACCACCTTAGAAAAACAGTAAGCGGCAAGGGTAGTTACGATATTATTGTGCCAAAGTTCCAGGAATTTGTTAAAAAGCGTGGTAACAAAGGTTATTATGTGCGTGGTACTTATACACATAACAATACTGATTTTACAAATGATATTTTCCATATGGCAGACCTTGGCTTTACAGAGCTTTCAATGGAGCCTGTTGTTTGCTCACCGGAAGACCCGTATGCGCTTACATACGATGATTTACCTGTTCTTTTTGAGCAGTACGAGATACTTGCAAAGGAAATGCTTAAGCGTGAAAAAGAGGGCAGACCGCTTACTTTCTATCACTATATGATTGACCTTACGGGCGGACCTTGTATTTACAAGAGAATTTCGGGCTGCGGTTCGGGTACAGAGTATATGGCAGTTACACCGTGGGGTGAGTTATATCCTTGTCATCAGTTCGTAGGCGACCCTAAATATAGTCTTGGAAACATCTATGAAGGTGTTACAAATACTGCTATTCAGGACGAGTTTAAACTTTGCAATGCGTACGCAAGACCGAATTGTAAAGATTGTTGGGCAAAACTTTATTGCAGCGGCGGCTGTGCTGCAAACGCGTACCATGCTACAGGCTCAATTACAGGCATATATGAGTATGGCTGTGAGCTTTTCAAAAAGCGTATGGAATGTGCAATTATGATGAAAGTTGCCGAAGCAGAGCTTTAATACAATAAATTCAGCGGTATGGGTTTTCTCATACCGCTTTTTGGTGAGTGATTTTATAAATGAGTAAAATATTTACTTTTTTAAAAAAAGAGATTGTGCTTACTGTATCGTTTGTGTTTGCGATTATTTCAATGATTTTTGTAACGCCAAACGAAAAATATTTTGATTATATAGATTTCCGCACGCTTGGACTTTTGTTTTCTCTGATGACAGTAATGGCTGGGTTTAACAAAATGGGTGTATTCAAAGTGATTGCTGAATATCTGCTTAATAAAGTCAATACAATGCGAGGTGTTACGCTGTCGCTTGTACTGTTATGCTTTTTCAGTTCCATGATAATTACAAATGATGTTGCATTGATAACATTTGTGCCATTTACAATAGTGCTGTTAAAACTTGCGGACAAGCAAAGCCGAGCGATATATGTTGTAACGCTTGAAACAATAGCCGCCAATCTTGGCAGTATGCTGACTCCGATAGGCAATCCGCAAAATTTGTACTTATTTTCGGCTTATAATATGAATATATCTGATTTCTTTAAGACGATTTTGCCGTATGCCTTGATTTCTCTTGTTATGCTTGTATGTTGTTCATTATTTTCAGGTAAATCTCCAATTGTATATAATGAAAATAGGGAAGAACTAAATTTTGATAAAAGACTTATAGCAATGCATATTGCATTGTTTGCAATTGCTCTATTAAGTGTTTTTCGAGTATTAAACTATCTTATACTCCTTGCTGTTGTAATTGTTTTTGTACTTATATTTGACCGCAAGGTGCTTTTAAAGGTAGATTACAGTTTGCTGTTTACTTTCATATTTCTTTTTGTATTCATAGGTAATCTCGGTAATATAAGTCAAATTAACGGTTGGCTTTCGAGTGTAGTTAATGGCAATGAAGTGCCGGTTGGAGTGCTTGCAAGTCAGGTATTTTCAAATGTGCCTGCCACAATTTTACTTTCAGGTTTTACAAATAATGCTACAGATTTAATGATTGGTGTAAATATCGGAGGTCTTGGTACATTGATAGCATCAATGGCAAGCCTTATATCGTTTAAATTTATTCAGAAAGAAAATGTAAGTATCGCAAAATACTTTGGATTATTTACTTTATTTAATGTTTTGTTTTTGGCGGCAAATATAATTTTATGGCTTGTGATTAAATGATTTTTGCGTTCTGTTTTTTATGTTTGATAACATTAAAAATTGTGGTTTAGCGGAGTGTCGGTCGGGGATTGAAATTTAGCTAACGCTAAATTATTCTCCGAAAAGCAAAAAAAGTTTACTCAATTTTTTCAAAAATTGCGGGTTTGGGCAGCGCCCATAAAAATCTTCAGATATAACAATTTATCAGGCGCAAACAGCCACGCTGTTTGCGTGTTAAAACTAAGTTTGTTAAAACAGGCGGCAGCCATTAAAAAAACCTATATTTTATCAATGAAATAACGGATTTCTTTTCTTATTGCTATCGCATTTTTAAAGGCTAACGCCGTTGTGTTCAAGCCGCCAAACAGCAAGCTGTTCGGCTATCGTTAGATTGCATAAACGTAAAGTATTTGTGGGCTTTGCCCACACCCACAACCTTTGAAAAGGTTGACCAAACTTTTATAATTACTTGTCTAAACGATTTGCTAAACCATAATTTATTCAATTATTGATAAAAAATTTTCCCTTAAAATAGTAAAATCCCACTCTGTTTTTTCAGAGTGGGATTTTTTTTAAGCATTTTCTGCTTGTGCTTGTTTTTCTTTTTCAGCCTGTGCTTTTTTTAGTTTTGTTCTCTTAATAACTTTAAGACGGCTGAATTCTTCTCTTTCCTTTTCATCAAGAGCATCGGAAATAAACTTTACGGTTTCTTCAAATTTAGGAATCATAATGTTCTTAAGAGCGTTGGCTCTCTTCTGTGTTTTCTTGATTGAAACTGCAAGACGGTAAACACTGTTTTCTATCTCGGCAAGCTCTGCGGTAAGATACTTAACTTCGGTGAATTTCTCGTAAGTTTTATCAATACCTGAGTTTGTAAGTCGCAGTCCGTAGTGCAGGTAGGTTTGAGGTTTTTTCTCGTCAATGGTGAGAATCGGAATTTCAACACCCATTACACTTCTTGAATCAAGTTTTAATGAGTCTTCTTCAGGAATCGTGTTTGAAAGGTCATCGCAAAAGCCGTTTGTAACATTGGCAGTCTGAAGTGCTATGTAAGCTTCTTCATATGCATTGTCGATCTTCTCCTGAATTGCATTGGCGTGGTCGATAAGCGTCATCATTTCTCTTATAAGAATATTACGCTTACGGTCAAGCAGTTCATAGCCGTTTTTGGCAAGAGCAAGCGACTTTTTGGTGTTCATCAGATTACCTTTTGTAGGTACAGCCTGTACAGCCATAGATGCTCAGCACTCCTTTCTGACGGTTATTTCTCAACATAATACTTGTCAAGAATCTGATCGTCAACACGGTCAAGTTCTGATTTTGGAAGTGTAGAAAGTAATTCCCAACCGAGGTCAAGGCTCTGTTCAATACTTCTGTTTTCGTTGAATCCCTGATTAACAAACTTTGATTCAAACAGTCTGCCGAATTCAATATATTTCTTGTCGATAGGGGAGAGTTCTTCCTCACCGATAACAGATGCAAGTGAACGAGCGTCAATTACCTTTGCATATGATGCAAAGAGCTGGTTTGCAAGTGCCTGATGATCTGCTCTTGTATAACCTTCACCGATACCGTCCTTCATAAGACGGGAAAGTGAAGGAAGAACGCTTACAGGCGGATAAAGACCTTGTCCCTGTAATGAACGGTCAAGTACAATCTGACCCTCTGTGATGTAACCTGTAAGGTCAGGAATCGGGTGAGTAATATCATCGTTAGGCATTGTAAGAATAGGAATCTGTGTAACAGAACCGTTCTTGCCTTTAATCATACCTGCACGCTCATAAAGTGATGCAAGGTCTGAATAAAGATAGCCCGGGTAACCTTTTCTTGCAGGAATTTCACCCTTTGATGATGAGAACTCACGAAGAGCCTCGGCATATGAGGTCATATCTGTCATAATAACAAGAACATGCATCTCAAGCTCAAATGCAAGGTACTCGGCAATAGTAAGAGCACATCTTGGAGTAAGTGTTCTTTCGATAATCGGGTCATTAGAAAGGTTTAAGAGCATTACAACTCTTGAAAGTACGCCGCTTTCTTCAAAACTCTTTCTGAAGTATTCGGCAACATCTTTCTGAACACCCATTGCTGCGAATACTACGCAGAAGTTATTAGCATTTGCACCGCTGATTTTTGCCTGACGAACAATCTGTACTGCAAGGTCGTTGTGCTTCATACCTGTACCTGAAAAGATAGGAAGTTTTTGACCTCTGATAAGTGTCATAAGTGTATCAATGGTAGAAATACCTGTGTTGATGTAGTTCTTAGGATAAATTCTTGAAACAGGGTTGATAGGTGTGCCGTTAATGTTAGCACGCTTTACAGGGAAAATATCTCCGAGTCCGTCAATAGGTCTGCCTGCACCGTCAAGTACACGACCGATAATTTCAGGAGAAAGAGGCATTTCCATTGGGTGACCTGTAAGTCTTGTTCTTGTATTTGTAAGGCTGATTCTTCTTGTGCCCTCAAATACCTGAACAACAATCTTTTCGCCCTCAATCTGTACGACACGGCCCTGTCTTACTGTGCCGTTATCAAGGCGGATATCAACAATTTCCTCGTTGGAAACGCCTTTTACTCCGTCAAGAACTATGAGTGAGCCGTTAATTTCTTTAACGCCGACATAATCTATAATCATTGTGCGTTTCCTCCTTACATAATTGAGTCAAGCTTTTCATCAATTTCCTTGATATATTCATCAAAGAGTTCAGGCTTGCTGTTAGGAATATCATATTTCATCTTTGTAAGTTTATCGAACAAACCAAGCTCAATAACCTTTGAAATAGGAATTTCCTTGGTAACAACCTTCTTAGCCTTATCGTAAAGGTGAAGAATTGTTTTCATCATAAGTTTCTGCTTTTCAAGTGGAACATAAGTATCATCAGCGTGGAAAGCATTTTGCTGTAAGAAACCTACACGAACTACTCTTGCAGCTTCAATGACAAGTTTCTGGTCATCAGGAAGTACATCGGAACCGATAAGTTTTACGATTTCCATAAGCGAGCTTTCTTCCTGAAGAAGTGCGCTGATTCTGTTACGATACTCAATAAAGTCTTTACCGAGGTTTTCTTCAAACCAAGGGTCAAGGTCGTTAAAGTATTCGCTGTAGCTGTTCATCCAGTTAATAGCAGGATAATGTCTTGAATAAGCAAGCGACTTATCAAGTGCCCAGAAACAACGGGTAAATCTTTTTGTGTTCTGTGTAACAGGTTCGGAGAAGTCTGAACCCTGCGGAGAAACCGCACCGATAAGTGTTACAGAACCCTCACCGCCTGAAAGAACTTCCGCACGGCCGCCACGCTCATAGAATTCGGCAAGTCGTGAAGGCAAGTAAGCCGGGAAACCTTCCTCGGCAGGCATTTCCTCAAGTCGGCCCGAAATCTCACGAAGAGCCTCGGCCCAACGAGAAGTTGAGTCAGCCATCATAGCAACATGGTAACCCATATCTCTGTAATATTCGCCAAGTGTGATACCTGTGTAAATTGATGCCTCACGGGCTGCAACAGGCATATTTGATGTGTTGGCAATAAGTACGGTTCTGTCTGTCATAGGACGCTGTGACTTAGGGTCGATAAGTTCAGAGAATTCTTCGAGTACCTGGCTCATCTCGTTACCACGCTCACCGCAGCCTACATAAATAATAATATCAGCGTCGCACCATTTTGCGAGCTGGTGCTGTGTCATAGTTTTACCTGTACCGAAACCGCCCGGTATAGCGGCTGTACCGCCCTTAGCAATAGGGAAGAGAGAGTCAATAACTCTCTGACCTGTAATAAGCGGAATTGAAGATGCAAGTCTGTCCTTTACAGGACGAGCGGTTCTGATAGGCCATTTTTGACAAAGTGTGAGGTTGTGCTCAACGCCGTTATCATCTTTAATAACAACAATTGTGTCAAAAAGCTTGTATTGACCGTCAGGCATAACCTTGGTAACAACGCCTGAAAGTTCAGGGTGAACCATAAGTCTGTGTTCAATGATTGGTGTTTCGGGGAGTGTAGCATAAATTTGACCACCCTCGAGTTTGTCGCCAACCTTTACTTTCATTGTAACATTCCAGAGCTTTTTGTCATCAAGAGAAGAAACAGATGCACCTCTGTCAATGAAAGCGCCTGCCTGTTCCTCAATAGCCTTAAGAGGACGCTCAATTCCGTCAAAAATATTATCAATAATTCCCGGTCCGAGAAGTACATTCATAGGTGCGCCTGTACCTGTAACAACATCTCCCGGTTTAAGACCGGTTGTTTCTTCATATACCTGAATTGTGGTAAAATCAGAAGTTATACCGATTACTTCACCGACAAGGTTCTGTTCACCTACATGAACCATTTCCATCATTTCAAAGCAATCAGCATCTTTTACGGTAACAACAGGTCCGTTAATTCCATAAATAACATTATTTTCCATTTGTATTACCATCTTCTTTCGGATAAAATCAAGAAGGTCAATTAGTTAAGAACGCTCAGACCTGAGTTCTCAATAAACCATTCTCTCTGTGCAGAGAGCTTTGTGTCGAGTGTTTCATCGGCAACAATTCTCATTGATTTGCAGTAGCCTTTAAGACCGCCGATTTTGATTGAGTTGTCTTTAACAAGTTCAGCCATTCCGTGGAATGCGGCAAGGATTTCTGTTGAATACTTCATATCCTTTTCATTTATATAAACAACACAACGGTTATCGTCAAAAAGTTCTGCAATCTGTCTTGCACTGTCAACAAGTTTTAATTTATATTCTTTGGTTTCTGTGTATTTAATAAGCTTTTGTGCAGCCATTTCAAATACTTCGTCAGTCATTTTTGCTCTTTCTCTAAAGAGTTTTTTCTGACTTTCCTGAACAAGTCTGGCAAGTTTGCTTGTTTCTACATACTTTTTAGCTTCAAGCTGCTGCTGTATGTAGCGTTCGCTGTCACGCTTGCCGTTTTCTTCGGCTTTTTTGAGTTTTTCTTCCTTTAAAAGCTCAACTTCAGTATTGGCAATAGACTTTTGTTCTTCGGTGTATCTTTGTATGGCTTGCAAAAAGTTATCGGTTTTTGTGGTATTTTCCATATTAATAACCTCTCAGCTCATTCAGAGTTTTACGCCAATAGCGTCCTGAACATATTTTGTGATACTGTCTTTGGTGCGTCCGTTGCCATGACGGTCGGGGATTTCTACAATCAAAGGCTTTTTGCGGTTGAGCTTTAAGTCATAGATAAGGTCAGGGCAGAGAGAAACAAGAGTTTCTGTCATAAGAATAACAGCTACATCTTCTCTCTCCATAGCCTTAGTAAGCTCTCGTGTAACCTCTTGTTCCGTATGAACAACTACACCGTCAATACCTGCAAAACGCATACCCATTTTAGTATCAACATTATCGCTTATAAGAAAAAATTTCATTTTTCGTCATATCCTTTATTTCTTCAATTAGCTGAAGAGAATCAAGATTGAGATAAGCATACCGTAAAGGGCAACACCTTCACCGAGAGCAACGAAGATGATTGCTTTACCAAATGCCTTTGGATCTTCACTTGTTGCGCCGATAGCTGCAGGAGCTGCGTTACCAACGGCAATACCACCGCCGATACATGAAAGACCAACTGCGATAGCTGCGCCAATATATGCAAAGCTCTTAGATGACTGCTGAGCAACCTGTACTGCCTCTGAAACTGTGTTTGCATCTGCTGCACCTGCTACGATTGGGCAAAGAAGGCAAATTGCAAATACTGCTGCGAATGAAGCAATCTGCATTAAAACTGTTTTCTTTCTGTTATGACCTTTTTCGTAAGCCTTTACAGCTACAACTACTGATGCTACAAGAAATACAACAGGGAGTGCCAACATAACTAAATTTAAGATGCTCATAATGATTTACCTCCAAAAATAAATAAACAATAAAATATATAATTAAGTTTTTCAACTTAACTGTTTTGTGTAAGTTTTAGCTTGACAGGTTCGTATGGTCTGCCTTCGCCTGAATAGAAACGGCTGAAAAGCTCATAGTATTCAAGTCTTAATACCTGAATTGCTACGAGGAGAGCCTCAAGTACCATTACTATAACATTACCTACTACAACAATTGGCCAGTAGGCAATAGGACCTGCGGTTTCGGCAAGAACAAATACAACCATCATCATACCTGCGTGAACAAGAACGAATGCGCCTACACGCAAGAAACTCATTGTGTTTGTTACATAGCTTAAAAGAACTTCAATTGATTCAAAAATATTTTCAACAATGTAGTCCTTCCAGCTTTCCGGTTTCCAGTCAGGTTCTTTGTTTACCAATCCGCCAAGCGGCTCGGCAAAGAAAATTAAGATAAACGGAATTACAATCAGGAATATAATGTACGGAGCGTTGAATACGGGAAGTCCGAACAAAAGCTGACCTGCAATACCGAATACTATTGCGCTGTAGAAAATTATACCTGCCACACCGCTCGTGCTGAACAATGCTCTGCCATAATCCTTTTGACGGATTGATGTGTAGACATTGAGGAACATTGCGGTAATTAAAAGGAATACGCCAATGCCTATGGCTACAAGAATAATCTTTGTTGCCATTTCGGAGCTCATTACCTCAATAGGCTTTTCTTCAAGTCCGAAGAGAGCTTTGTACATGGGGTCGAGCAAATGCTCAAATCCGAACACACTGCCGAATACAAGTCCGAAGAATGCAGATGAAATACCGCACGGTGCAAGTATTTTACCAATTGCCATCTTTTTGATTTTATACATCAATATACCTACAACAGAAAGGCAGATACCCTGACCGACATCGGCAAACATAATACCGAATATAATAATGTAAGTTATTGCAACAAAAAGTGACGGGTCAATTTCATTGTATTTTGGCACGCCGTACATTGAAGTATAAAACTCAAACGGTCGTGCAAGGAAACAGTTTTTGAGTTTAACAGGCGGAGATTTTTTAATCTCGTTCTTTGCGTCTGAAAATTCAACTGTAACGCTTCTGTGTTTGCAAAGTCGTTTTTTAAGCTGTTTTGCAAATTCTGTCGGCACCCAGCCTACAATAATAAAGCTCTTGTTGTACTGCAAAGCTTTAGTTCTTATAGTTGAGTACAAAGAAAGTTCTTCAAGTTTTGACAAATATTTTAAAATTCTTTCTTTATTAATGGAAAGATAATCGTCAATACGCTTTTCGGTATCTTTGTAAACATCCTCAAGGTGGGGAATAAGTGCCGTAAGTTTTTTCATATGCAGAGTTGGCGTTGAATTAACACCGATTATGTCGCATCTCTCAAAGAAAAGACTTGAAAAAACTCTGTCAATTTCTTCTGTCTTATCAGCGGGAGCAAGATAAACGCCCCAATAATAAGCTTTATCTTCTGTACACACCGAAAAATCAATATAAGGGTCATCCTTATAATTTTCCAGTTTTACATAGCTGTCCTTAGGAAGTCTTCCGAATCTTGCATTTACATATTTAAGCTCAAGCAGCTTTTCTATTTCAATGTCAAGTCCGACAAAGTGCTTTGTTTCGTCAAGATTTTGTTTTGCCTCAAGCAATTGCTCGGCGGCAAAATCTCTGTCTTCAACAAGCTCGTTTAGTTCATCGCAAATCTTATTGCAAAACAATTGAATATCCTGATATGTCGGATTAAAATTGCTTACATCGACAAGCGGGAACTGCCTTTTTGTAAGTCCTAATGAAGCCTTGAGGTTAGTGAGATGTTCGGCATAAATATTTTTGGTCTGAAGATGTGAAAAACCTTGGGTATTGTTGTAAAAAACAGACACATCATCGGGATGAAAAACTCCCGATTCTCCCAAAACGGTAATAACATCGTCAATCTCATCCATAAAGCCGATTATATTAACAGCTTGCATGGTTGATACAGCCAAATAAAATCACCTCTTTGTTAGTGGTACTGCTTACTAAACGATAAGCAGGGACTGTATTTTTTTAGAATCAAGTTTATATCGTGTACCTTCAATCAAGGTTATAATATTCATAAGCTCGGTTTCGGCAACGAACATATATGAAATCATCACAACAGAAGGATTGTTTGAGAAATACATATTCTTTCTTGCAAGTTTGTATTTTACTCTTGGGCTGATGTCACTTGCGTAAACATAACCTATTTGTTCAATCAACTTACCGGTGTGAGTTTCCTGCATTACGGAGAATACTTCTCCGGAGGATTCCGCACGGCACATTCTGTCGAGAGTTTTTTCACTGATGCTTGAGAAAGGGTAGAGCAGGTTGTTTTTTATTTGCTCCGGTGTAAGGTTATAATACTTTTTAAGACGAAGTACACGGGAGAAATTATTGTAATCGTTGATTACGGTAAAAAGCTCCATAAGCTCTTTTCTTTCAGTGCCTTTTGTTTTGCTCTTTATTACCTTTTTGAGGTTGGAGAAAACAAAAGTATAAAGATCATTTTCAATATCCGATATAGGCAAAAGATTGTTTTCGTCGGGCTTGTATTTTTCAAATATTTGAGAATACTTTGTATTGCTCAAAATGGTGAGAAATTCATCGTAATTTCTTGCAAGCGCAAGTTTCTGCAAATCAATCTCCGTATGTTTTGCAAAATATGTCGGATACTGATAAATAAACTTTTCAGTAGATGAAGTATTCAGCAAAGTGAGAAAGCGCATTATCTGTTCAATCTCGGTTCTGCTTATAACATAAGCTGAAAAGCCGGTGCTCATCTGGGAATCATATCTGCAAAGCGAGTCAAACTCATAGAAAAGATGCTGCCTTAAAAGAACCTCAAGTCTGCCACGGTGAACATCACGCTCATTTATATCACGCAATGCCTCCGCATAGTGCGTATATGACTTAAGATAAGACATTACTTCTGCAACACTGTTTGAGTTAAGCAAACTGTTGTAGTCCTTTTCGGTAAGTCTTTTACCAAACTTTGCTCTTGCCTTTGCAAGCACCGCAAACGAAGTGGAAGACACAGCTTTCGCACCTCCTTTAAAATAATATGCTTAATAAATGGATAGTTATCCGATAGTTCGTTTAGCAATTTCATCTGACCATTTGTCAGCATTTGCCTCGAAATCAGATTTAAGTTTAATTAAAACAGATTTATGCTTCTGACGAGTATCCTGCCACTGATGTCTGATGTCCTTGTCAATATAAGCACTCTGGCGCTCAATGGTTTCGTCAGCTTTTGACATATAGGAATCGTAGATTACCTTTGCTTGAGCGTCAATCTCTTTGGCAAGAGCTTCTTTGTTTTTTTGATTTTCTTCATCGAAGGCTTTTGCCTCAGCGTCTGCTTCAACAATCTGTTTAATCATATCCTTCAAAAAATCACCCCCTGAAATTAGTTCTTGAGAGCCTGAAGCGGTGCAGGAATTCTTCCTCCTCTGTTGATAAATTCAGCCGGTGAGCCTTTTCTTAGCGGCATTACAGGACCGTAGCCGAGAAGTCCGCCAAAGTTAAGTGTTTCGCCTGCTTTTTTACCAATAGCGGGAATAAGTCTTACAGCGGTTGTCTTAGTGTTTACCATACCGATAGCTGCTTCGTCTGCAATAATTGCAGAGATAACCTCGGCACTTGTGTCACCCGGTACAATAATCATATCAAGACCAACTGAACATACGGCTGTCATAGCCTCAAGTTTAGTTATGTCGAGATATTCGTTTTCAGCTGCATAAATCATACCTGCATCCTCCGATACCGGAATGAAAGCGCCGCTAAGTCCGCCAACATGTGACGAAGCCATTACGCCGCCTTTCTTAACAGCATCGTTAAGAAGTGCAAGAGCAGCAGTTGTACCGTGACATCCGCATACTTCAAGTCCCATTTCTTCAAGAATATGTGCAACACTATCGCCGACTGCCGGTGTAGGTGCAAGTGAAAGGTCAACGATACCAAAAGGAACGCAAAGTCTTTTGCTTGCTTCTTTTGCTACAAGCTGACCCATTCTTGTGATTTTAAATGCGGTTTTCTTAACCATATCGGCGATTTCGGCAATATTTTTGCCTTCGCCGCCCTTAGCAAGAGCAGCTCTTACTACGCCCGGTCCCGAAACACCGACATTGATAACGGTATCAGCCTCGCCGACACCGTGGAAAGCTCCTGCCATAAACGGGTTATCTTCAGGAGCGTTACAGAATACTACAAGCTTTGCAGCGCCAATGCAATCACGGTCTGCTGTAGCTTGAGCAGCCTGAACTACAGTTTTACCCATCATTTTAACTGCATCCATATTAATACCGGCTTTTGTTGAACCGATATTTACCGAAGAGCAAACAAAATCGGTAGTTGCAAGTGCTTCGGGGATACTCTCTATAAGCGCATAGTCACCGCTTGCGAAACCTTTTTGTACAAGAGCGGAATAACCGCCGATGAAGTTTACGCCGAGTTCTTTTGCGGCTTTGTCGAGTGCGTGAGCAAATTTTACTACCTTTTTACTCTGGCATGGTGCAGCTACCATTGCGATAGGGGTGACTGAAATTCTCTTATTTATAATAGGAATACCGTACTCCCTCTGGATATCCTCGCCTGTTTTTACGAGGTCTTTGGCAGAACGGCAGATTTTGTCGTATACCTTTGTGCAGGCTTTGTCAATATCGTCATCAATACAGTCTAAAAGTGAAATGCCCATTGTAATTGTTCTTACATCGAGATTTTCGTTATCAATCATATTGATAGTTTCAAGTATATCTTTTGTTTCGAGCATAGGTGTTTATCCTTTCAATCCATATTTAAGGGCAAATTAAATTCTGTGCATACTGTTGAAAATATCTTCGTGCATTACATGAATCTTAGTTGCAGTAGCCTCTCCGACAGCGGCAAGGTCGGTTCTTAACTTTTCAAAATCAATTTTCTCTTCATTGAATTCAATAAGCATAACCATTGCAAACATATCCTGAAGAACGCTCTGTGTTACCTCAACGATGTTTGCGTTGTCAGCAGCACAAGCGGCTGATACCTTTGCAAGTATTCCGACTGTGTCCTTACCGATTACTGTAATTATAGCTTTCATAAGTTACCTCCGTATTTGCAAGATTTTAATTTTATTCCTGCAAAAGAATTATAAAAGAATTATATGATTGTTTATTATCATTACCTTATTATATAACTAAAATCTAAGAAAGTAAAGCCTTATATTGCATAAATTTGGCGAATATGGTATTATTTATTACGGAGGCTTGATAACTATGATTTTATGTGATGTTCATACTCATTCAAACAATTCTTTTGACGCTGAAAATACAGTGGAAGAAATGTGTAAATCTGCCCTAAATAAGGGATTTTACGCAATAGCAATTACCGACCATTGCGAAGCACCTTTTATCAAGTTTGGCTATAACGAAGAATTCGGAGATTTTAACGAAAGAATACCTTTGTCATTTTTGCAAACCAAAAACGCACAGATAAAATATAGACAAAAACTCAAGGTTTTATGCGGAATAGAGCTCGGCGAGCCTATGCACGATCCGGAATGTACCGAAAAAGCGCTTTCTTTTGGCGATTTTGACTTTGTTTTAGCGTCTTTGCACAATTTAAAAAATATGGAAGATTTCTATTTTATCGACTTTAATAATTGTAATATTTCCGAAATTTTGAAACTATACTTTAATGAACTTGCAGAAACAGCGACCTTCAGTGACTTTGACAGCCTTGCTCATCTTACATATCCTTTAAGATATATTTTTGAAACAACAGGGGAATATCCCGACCCTACACCTTATCAAGATGTTATTGACGATATATACAGAACACTGATTTCAAACAATAAAGCTCTTGAAATTAATACTTCGGGTTTATTCAAACCCATCGGCAGAACTTTGCCCGATGAATTTCAGCTAAAGCGCTATCGTGAACTCGGCGGAAAGCTTATCACTGTCGGAAGTGATGCCCACACAAGCACTGCTGTCGGAAACGGAATAGAAGAGGGAATAAGACTTGCACATAAGTGCGGATTTAAGTCGTATACTATCTTTGAAAAGCGCCGCCCGATTACTATACCGATAGAATTTTAATTAAACTATATCGTATATCTTAATAGATATTGTGTTGTTTATCATATTATAACGCAAGTTTAAAATAATTCAACCGCTAATTTTGGCTACTGTATCTATTAATGTACAAAACTATAAATATTGTTTAATAAACCGAATAAAACAAATAAAAAAACAGACATTTCTAAAAAGTTGGAAATGTCTGTTTTGTGCTTTAGCTTAATTATATTATGTCAAGACAGCTTATTATAATGTCTTTGCAAGTTCTTTTATGTATTCTCTTAATTGGTCTTTAGTTTCGGGATGTTCAAGACCTACTTCGATTTGAGCCTGAAGAATACCGAATTTATTGCCCATATCGTATCTTCTGCCCTCAAATTCAACGGCTGTCATACCGTCTGTAACAGCGATTTCACGCATTGCGTCTGTAAGCTGAATTTCACCGCCTATGCCCGGCTGTGTTCTTTCAAGAATTTCAAAAATTTCTGACGGAAGAACACATCTGTCTATGATAGAGTAAAGTGAGAGAACTTCCTCCGGAGTTTGCGGTTTTTCTTTCATATCTGTGCATTTAAATACATTGTCGTAAATATGCTCAACTTTAAGTGAACCGTATTTATGAATGTCTTTTGCATCAACTTTTTTAACGCCGACAACACCTTTGCCAAACTCGCCGTAATGTTCAATAAGCTGACCGATGGCTGGTTTTTCGCCTACAATTGCGCCGTCGCCGAAAAGTACGGCGAAAGGTTCATTACCTACAAAAGACTTTGCTTTTAAAATAGCGTGGCCTAAACCCTTCATTTCTTTCTGACGAATGAAAGTGATATTTGCGAGATTTGAAATACCTCTTACTGTTTCAAGAAAATCAAGTTTGCCGCTTTTTTCAAGGATTGCCTCAAGTTCAGGGGATGCATCAAAATGGTCTTCAATAATGCCTTTACCTCTGTTTGTAACGATAAGAATATCTGTTATTCCGGCTGCAACTGCCTCTTCAACGATATACTGAATTGTCGGTTTGTCTACGATCGGGAGCATTTCCTTTGGCATTGATTTTGTCGCGGGAAGTACTCTTGTGCCGAGTCCTGCTGCAGGTATAACTGCTTTTGTAATTTTCATATTTTCCTCCGATATTTGTTTTTAAACGAACAGCGGCATATAAGCGATTGCTAAAAATACAAATGTTGCCACAACTGCTATGGCAAGGTTTACGCCACCCTTGTTTTCAATTTGCTCGTTAATTTTTGACTTTGTGGTTGCTGCTTCTTCGTCTGATTCTTTATCAAAACTCGAAGCGTAGTTTTTAATTGATGAAATTTTCTTTATGCAGTGTTTAAAATACATTCTGTTTGTTCTGAAACCGCAGATAAGCATAATGGCAAATCTGATTGCTCCGAGAATGTATGGAACAGCAAAGTACAAAAGATTTGTAGAGGACATACCGGCAAATAAATCGCCGACATTAGCACCGCTGTATCCGCTTTGAAGTATGGCAGAGTAATTATCCATATAAATGTTGTATGCCTCTGTAAATTCAGGTGTGGTTTGTATAATAAGTGTGCCTGCAAGCAATCCTACCACGATTACCGATATAACAATGCCGATTGCGTACATTTTCCTGTAAAGCATATATGCACCGGGTAAAATAGCGGATACAAAGCTGAATCGTGATTTATTTGTTCTTAAGATTGAACCGAAAACACGCATAAAGTAGTTTGTATTTTTGCCGACAAATTTTGAAACCTCACCTGCGGTTACATTATCTGCCATTTTTTCGTCTGCCTTAAAACCTGCCATCGGATCAAACGCAATAAAAGGTATTCCGCCGTTTTGCGGATTTTGACCGAAAGGAAAACCGTTCATATCCGGCGGAACATTATTATTTCCGTTTACGGAATCATTCTCGGGTTGATTGTCTTTTAACAGAGGCGCTCCGCAATGTTCGCAGTAAAACAAAGTATTGTCGTTTGGATGACCGCAAATTTTGCAGATTACTTCATTGTCTGTGCCGCTCTCTTTGTCAGCTTCAAAGTCATCGGAACTGTTTGGTTGATCATTTTCAAATGAAAAATTTTGTGAATGTTTATCCTGATAAAAGCAGTGTTCCTCCTGCTCGTAGCATTCTCTGTGGTGTGGCGTGCCACATTCAGGGCAAACTACTATATCATCGCCCTCTTTAAACTGTTTGTTACAAACAGGGCATTTATATTTATAAAAATCCATATTTGCCTCCGGGTATTTTTATACAAACTAATTATAACAAATAATCTTATTAATTGCAACCATAATTTATTATAATATTTTAAATGTATATAATCTCTGAATTTTATTATTTAACCGCAAAAAGAATATATTTATTTACAAAATATTGTAATAAATTGGTAAATCTGATATAATGAAAATGTTAAAATTTTTGAGCAAGGAGGATTACTTGTGAATGATAAAGTGAGCGTACAAGTGGTAACCTTTGGAGCAATGAATTTTGCAATGCAGCAAAACTATGTTCCGCTTGTGCGCAGCGTAACGATAAAAAATAACAGCGATGAGGAAATTAAAGATATTATGTTAAAAATTTCCTTTGAACCTGAATTTGCAAAGCCGTTTACACATAGAATTGAGGTTTTACCTCCGCATACCGAAATTGAGGTAAGTCCTGTTAATATTATAGTATCTACGGAGTTTCTGTTCTCACTGACAGAGAGAATTGTTGCACAGATCAGCGTACAGCTTTTATGCGGCGAAGAAGAACTTGTAAATGCCGGTGACAATATTGATTTGCTTGCCTATGATGAGTGGAGCGGCTGCTATATAATGCCTGAACTGATTGCAGCTTTTGTAACACCTAATCATCCCGCTGTCTCGGGCATCCTTAAAATTGCAACCGATTATTTAAGAAAATGGGGAAAAGACCCGAGCATAACAGGTTATCAGAGCCGCAATGCAGATGTTGTAAAACTGCAAATGGCTGCTGTTTATGCCGCTTTACAGTCAAAAAATATTGTTTATAATAATCCGCCTGCAAGTTTTGAAAAAGCAGGTCAGCGTGTGCGACTTCCTTATTCTGTAATTGAGCAGAAACAAGGTACTTGCATTGACCTTGCGGTTACATATGCGTCTTGTCTTGAGGCGGCAGGACTTTTCCCTTTAATAATGATAAAAAAAGGTCACGCATACTGCGGCTGCCGCCTTGAAGAGGAAACTTTTGCCGATTGTGTAATTGATGATTTTTCGGCTATAGACAAACGAACGGTAAGCGGAAATGAAGATATTTTGCTCGTTGAATGTACGGATTTTACGGCGGGAGAAAAGATTGATTTTGACAGAGCGGTAAAGCACGGAAAAAATAATCTGTCAGATTCGGAAAATTTTATATGTGCTGTTGATGTTAGAAGAGCAAGAGCGGGAGGACTGCGACCGATTCCGCAAAAAATAGATAGCAACAGTATTTGCGGTTATGACGGGACGGTTGATTCGGTTTCTGATTATCAGGCAGCTGCACCTAAGAAACTTAACAGAAGCGGTACAGGTGTAATCGGATATGAGGAAAGTTCGCTTTCAAGAATACAGATATGGGAGAGAAAGCTGCTCGATTTCAGTTTGAGAAACTCACTTTTAAATTTCAGAATTACCAAAAACGCTTTGCCGATTTTAACTCATGATCTTGCCGCTCTTGAGGACAGCCTTGCAGACGGAGTATCTTTTTCAATACGGGAATTGCCGAGCGAATGGACGGCGTCGCTTAGAGATGCAAGGCTTTATGAGATAGAAAACGAAAATGACCTTGCAACAAATATTGCAAGCGAAGAGTTTAAAAGTAAAAGACTTTGTGCGATTATGCACGACGAAGAACTCGAAAAAACTCTGAAAAATATTTACAGAACAACAAAGTCGAGCATAGAGGAAAACGGTTCAAACACACTTTTCTTAGCACTTGGATTTTTAAAGTGGTACGAAAGCGATATTTCGGAAAAGCCACGCTATGCCCCGCTTATTATGATTCCTGTTGAGCTTGTAAAAAGTTCGCATAATAAAGGCTATTTATTGAGAAGCAGACAAGAGGAAACCCAGATTAATGTTACATTGATTGAGTATTTAAGGCAGATTTTCGAACTGAAAATACCGAGCCTTGACCCACTGCCCGAGGACGAGCACGGTACGGACATTCCGCTTGTTTTCAATACGGTTCGTAATTGTATTCTTGACAAAAAGCGTTGGAATGTTGTGAATACGGCTTGCTTGGGACAGTTTTCGTTCGGTCAGTTTGTAATGTGGAGTGACCTTAGAAACCGTGCCGACGAATTAATGCAAAATAAGGTTGTTGCAGGTCTTATTGATAAGAAAATTACTGTTGAGCAGGAAGAAAATCCGCTGACGGTGTCTGAACTTGATGAACGCATCGCACCCGATGACCTTGCAATACCGTTGAGCGCAGATTCTTCACAGATGCTTGCCATTGCAGAGGCGGCAAAGGGAAAAAGTTTTGTACTTCACGGACCTCCCGGAACAGGTAAGTCGCAGACAATTACAAATTTAATCGCAAATGCGCTTTATCACGGTAAATCTGTTCTTTTTGTCGCAGAAAAAATGGCGGCTCTTAATGTGGTTCAACACAGACTTGAAAATATCGGTCTTGCTCCGTTCTGCCTTGAACTTCACTCAAATAAGGCGAGCAAAAGCAGTGTGCTTTCTCAACTCGAAAAATCACTTGAAGTCGGCAGAATAAAGCACCCTGAAAAATACAAAGCAACAGCAGACAGGCTGAAAGCTATGCGTGTGAGTATGAATTCTGTAATTGACGGACTTCATAAAAAGCACGAGAGCGGAATTTCCGTGTATGACGCTATAGAACAATATGAAACATGTGCCGAATTTAAGAATAAAATAACAATTCCGCAAGAAGTTATTAACACTGTTAATGATGACAGAATAGAACAGCTTTCATCCTTAATTTTAAGTTATAAAAATTCTGTTGACGGTGTAGGTGATATAGTTAATAACCCGCTTAAAAATATTTCCCTTACGGAATATTCTATACCGTTAAGAGAAAAGCTGTATTCGGATTGTGTAAATTTGCTTAATCTATATAATAATGCAAAATCGTGCATTGAAAGAATTTTCGGTACATTTAATATCAATGCCGAATTAAGTGAAAAATCAATCAAAAACATTTTAAATCTTTGCAGAGCGTTGCTTATTCCTTCGGCTTTTTCTCCAAGCCTTATTCTTGAAAATAATTACAATGCGGTAACTCAAAAGCTGAATAATTATTATGAAAGCATTTGTAACGAAAACAGAGAAAAACAAGAGATTGAAAAAGTGTTTACAAGCGGTATTTATGAGTATAACTGTATTCAGGCTCTTAATGAATGGAATGTCGCTCAATCAAGTTGGATACTTAGCAAACATTCAAAACAGAAAAAACTTTTAAAAGAAGTTGCAACATTTTGTGTTATGCCAAATGCCGTTACCAAAGAAAATATTATCAATTGGTATCAGCGACTTATTAATTTTAATAAATTGCACAATGATAATATGACTTGCGGTAATGAGCTTAGGTATATACTTAATGAATTAGGTTCTGATTTTAAACAGGCAATTGATAAAACCAATTTCGTCTACAATGCGATAAGTGTGTATAACTATAATGAAATCAGAACAATATTGAATGCTTTTAAGAATATTAATCTTGCACAGCTTGGAAACGATGTTAATTGTGCAGAAAATTATATATTAAAATGGAATGAATTTTCCGACATTTTCAAAATTAATATTGATAATGAGCAGAGCAACAATTGGCTTGACCGCACCGGAAATACTCTTAATAATATAAGTAAGAATATTGACAAATTGTATGCGGTTACAGAATATAACGCTAAGCGTGAACAGCTTGCAAATGAACAGCTTGAGTGTATTTGTAATGCGGTTGAAAGCGGTATTGTTAATAAGGAAAATGCAGTTGACGCTTTCAGATGTAATGTGTATTATGCGCTTGCACTCAAATATATTTCTGTTGACGAGAGCTTGAGCACATTCAGAAGCAACAGCTTTGAGCAAACTATAAAAGAATACCACGCATTAATTGATGAATATTCAAAACTTACTGTTCAGGAACTTGTGGCTAAACTTTCATCTCAAGTGCCTGTTTCGGGTTCGGCAGGTGCGTCGTCTTCCGAACTCGGTATTCTTAAAAGAGCGATAAAAAGCAACGGCAGAATGATGTCGATAAGAAAGTTGTTTAACGAAATCCCTGCATTATTACGCAGACTTTGCCCGTGTATGCTTATGAGCCCAATTTCTGTTGCGCAATACATTGACCCGTCATTCCCTAAATTTGACCTTGTGGTGTTTGATGAAGCATCACAGCTTCCGACAAGCGAAGCTGTCGGCACTATAGCAAGAGGTGAAAATGTTGTGGTAGTCGGTGACCCTAATCAGTTGCCGCCGACAAGTTTCTTTAAATCAAACAGAATTGATGAAGAAAACATAGAAAACGAAGATCTCGAAAGTTTGCTTGATGACTGCCTTTCGATTTCAATGCCGCAGATGTACTTAAAATGGCACTACCGTTCTCGCCACGAAAGTCTTATCGCATACAGCAATATGAAGTATTACGATAATAAACTTTATACATTCCCGTCGCCGAACGACAGAGTGTCGGCGGTTAAACTTGTACACATTGACGGCTACTATGATAAAGGCGGTACAAAGCAGAATAAAGCCGAGGCAGAGGCTGTGGTAAATGAAATTATCCGCAGATTATCCGATGAACAACTGCGTACAAAGAGTATCGGCGTTGTAACTTTTAATATTATTCAACAGAATTTAATTGAAGATATGCTTGCCGATGAATTTTCTAAAAAACCCGAACTTGAAAAATACGACAGCGAATCCGCAGAACCCGTATTTGTTAAAAATCTTGAGAATGTACAGGGTGATGAGCGAGATGTAATTCTGTTTTCAGTCGGCTACGGTCCCGATAAGGACGGCAAAGTTTCTATGAACTTTGGCCCGCTTAACCGTGACGGCGGCTGGCGCAGACTTAATGTTGCAATTTCAAGAGCAAGACAGGAAATGATTGTTTATTCCACTCTTACTCCCGAGCAGATTGATTCGTCACGCACAAGAGCCCTCGGCGTTGAAGGGCTTAAAGGCTTTTTGAAATTTGCGGGACAGAACCGAAATATTGTTATACCCGACGGCAAAGTTTCTGTTCATAACGATAATAGAGTTATTGAAGAAATTGCCAAAGAGATAGAAAAACTCGGCTATAAGGTGAACTGCAATATCGGTTGTTCGGAATACAAGATTGATATTGGCATCGTTGACCCTGAAAATCCCGACAGTTATCTGCTCGGTATTCTTGCCGACGGTGAAAACTGCAAAAATTCCGCAACATCTAAAGATAGATTTGTATTACAGCCCGATGTGCTTGCAGGTCTTGGCTGGAAAATTATGCGTGTATGGACTCTTGATTGGCTCGATGATTCGGCTCGTGTAATTGAAAAGATTAAATCAGAAATTGTAAATGCGATTTCGTGCAAAAATACCAAGCAAAAAATTTCAGAGCAAAACAAAACTCAAAATTTAGAATTTGAAAAAATTGATACATCAACACAGATTGAACAGACAAGACAGCGAAAGTACGAAACAGTCGATTCTCAAATTCTCGGAAGTTCTGAAAGCTTTTATACAGCAGCGGCAGGGGTCGAAATTCAAAAGCTGATGTTTAAAATTATCTCTGTTCAAGCACCGATAAGTAAAAAAGCATTGTACAAAAGTGTGCTTTCGGCTTACGGCATTTCTCGCTCGGGTAACAGGGCAGAGGCAATACTTGACGGTATTCTCGGCAGAATAATGCACTCCGAAACCTCTGACAACGGAGTGATATTCATATGGCAGCCCGAACAAAAACCTGATGAATACAATGTTTATCGTGTGTCGGAGCAAAACGAGAATAGGCGCAATATTGACGATATTTCCTCAAAAGAAATATTAAATGCAGTCATTCAAGTTTTGAGCGAACAAGGCGGTATGCAAAAATCTGACCTTATTAAAGAAAGTGCCAAAAAGTTCGGTTTTACAAGAACAGGCACGCTTATTGATACAACGGTCGGTTTTGCTGTCGATAACGCAATCAAAAACGGCAAACTTGTTGTATCGCAGGACGGAAAAATTACAGATAAAACATAATTACATAATTACAAGATAGGAAAAATATAATGCCGGATAATGAAGAAAAGATTTTTCAATAAAATCTCAATGAAAAAGCGCCGCAACCCGGTATGATGTTTTTTGTGCATTTGCTTTTTGAAAAAATGTGAAATGCCGCAGCAGTCGGTAATGAATGAAATAATGGAAAAACATCTTGGCAAAACCGAATGTTTTTCTTATGATAAATCATCGGCAGGTTTTATTCCTGAAAATTATATAGCACATTTTAAAGACGCTGATGTTAATACGAGAGAATATGCGGCGGGAAAGCGGGAATAAATTATTTACGCAAATTCCTTATTATAAAAAACAGTTTACATTTATCGGCTAATTTGCTATAATAAAATTGTATGTAAAATAGTAATCTGATTTTTAGAGCTATATATCAAATTAAGACAGGAATGGTATATTTTATGGTACAATTTGAGGAATTATTGTTAAAGGTTCAGGCACTTAAACCTGAAATTGACGATTTGTCAGACGCTCTCGGTATGAAAGGTATGCTTTCTGAAATTCAGCAGCTTGAGCTTAAAGCTACCGAACCGGGGTTTTGGGACGATGTAGAAAAATCTCAAAAAGTTTTACAGCGTACAGGCACACTAAAAGGTAAGGTTGAGGCTTACGAGGCTTTGGTGGCTAAGTATGAAGATACCTGTGCTTTGATTGAACTTGCAAATGAGGAAGAGGATCTTTCGCTTCTTGAAGAGGCTGAAAGCGAGGCAGAGGGAGTTAAAGAAAGTCTTGAAAAGCAAAGACTTCAAACTCTTCTGACAGGCGAATATGATAAGAACAATGCAATTCTTACTTTCCACGCAGGTTCGGGCGGTACAGAGGCTCAGGACTGGGCGGAAATGCTTTACAGAATGTACAACCGTTGGGCAGATGCTCACGGATTTAAAGTAAAAGAAGTTGACTACCTTGACGGTGACGAGGCGGGTCTTAAAAGTGCCGTTCTTCTTGTTGAGGGTGAAAACGCTTACGGTTACTTAAAGAGCGAGGCAGGCGTTCATCGCCTTGTAAGAGTATCTCCTTTTGATTCGCAGGGCAGAAGACACACAAGTTTTGCCTCTCTTGAGGTTATGCCTGAAATGGACGATAACATTGAAGTAAATATTGCTCCCGAAGACATCAAAATGGATGTTTACCGTGCGAGCGGCGCAGGCGGACAGAAAGTCAACAAGACTTCATCTGCCGTTCGTCTTACTCATATTCCGACAGGTATTGTTGTAGCAAGTCAGGTTGAGAGAAGCCAGTATCAAAACCGTGATGTGGCTATGAAAATGCTTATTTCAAAACTTATGGAAATTAAAGAGAGAGAACACCTTGATAAAATTGAAGACATTAAAGGTGTTCAAAAAGAAATCACATGGGGCAGTCAGATCCGCAGCTATGTGTTTATGCCATACACAATGGTTAAGGATCACCGCACTTCATACGAAACCGGTAATATTCAGGCTGTTATGGACGGTGACATTGACGGATTTATTAACGCATATCTCAAATGTGCAAGTCTTGGCACATTGCAAAAATAATCATTAAAGAGGTAGATAAAAGTGAAATATTTGGTAATGCTTTGTGACGGTATGGCCGATGAGCCAAACGAGGCACTTGGAAATTCTACACCGATGGAAAAGGCAAACAAGCCTTGTATGAACAGCCTTGCCGCAAAGGCTGAGGTCGGTATTGTTAAGACTGTAGCAGAGGGTTTAAAACCCGGCAGCGATGTAGCAAACCTTTCGGTACTCGGTTATGAACCTGCCGTATATTACAGCGGTCGTTCTCCGCTTGAGGCTGCAAGCATCGGTATTGATTTAAAGGATACAGATGTAACTTTAAGATGTAATCTTGTTACTCTTTCAGATGATGAAGATTACGAAAATAAAACAATTCTTGATTATTGCGCCGATGATATTTCTTCGGAAGAAGCTAAGATTCTTATTGAGTATATTCAGGAAAAACTCGGAAATGATGTATTCCGTTTCTATCCGGGCGTATCTTATCGTCATTGCCTTGTTTGGAGCAACGGTAATCCGCATCCCGGTGTGCTTACACCTCCGCACGATATTACAGGCAAGGTAATTACAGATTACATTCCAAAGGGTGAGGCTGTTGACGAGCTTTATGACCTTATGAAGAAGAGCTATGACCTTTTAAAGGATCACCCTGTAAATCAGGCGAGAATAGCAAGAGGCAAGCGCCCTGCAAACTCAATTTGGCTTTGGGGCGAGGGTACTAAGCCTTTACTTGATAATTTCAGTGAAAAATTCGGTATAAAGGGCAGTATGATTTCTGCCGTTGACCTCTTAAAAGGTATTGCAATCTGTGCAGGAATGAACAGTGTTGATGTTGACGGCGCTACAGGTTACCTTGATACAAACTTTGACGGTAAATGCAAGGCTGCTATTGAAGAATTTAAAAACGGCGCCGATCTTGTTTATGTACATGTTGAAGCTCCTGACGAGTGCGGTCACCGTGGAGAAATTGAAAATAAGGTAAAAGCTATTGAAATGATAGACGAGCATATTCTCGGTCCTGTAGTTGAATTTTTAAAGGGTTACGATGATTTTGCTGTTTTGGTATGTCCTGACCATCCGACTCCGCTTTCTATCCGTACACATACTTCTACTCCTGTTCCGTATCTTATTTATGACAGTAAAAATGAGATTAACAGCGGTGTAAAAGTATTCTGCGAAAAAGAAGCAAGAGAAACAGGCAACTACATTGAAAAAGGTTTTACTATGATGAATTATTTTCTTACAAAATAATTTTTCGTCTACATAATTCATTAAAAAATTTACATCCTCACATTTATAATTGAATTAATCAATAAAAATGTGAGGATGTTTTTATGCGTGAATTTATATTAATTGTAACCGCTGTAATCATAATTGCACTTGTTGCCGTAGTGTTTGTAATAATGTATATAAACCATAATAAAAAGAACGGTAAGTCCCACAAGCCGACAATTATTTATTACAAAGTCAAAGAAAACGAAACCGAAGATAATACAGAAAATAATTCTGTAAAAGATAATTAATATTATTTTTCGGAATCTGCAAATACTTTATCGCTGATTTCTAAAAGTTCGGAAAAACTGTGAATGGTGTAGTCGGGATTTTCTGTATTGCCAAAACCGTATTCGGCAAATACAAACGGCACCTTTGCGTCTTTTGACGCTGTTTGATCACCGATAGTGTCGCCAACATAGAAAGCACAATCAATGTTATTTCTGCTAATAACAAGGCTGATATTTTCGCCTTTTGTGAGTTGGGTTCTGCCTGACATTTCAAAATCAGAAAAATATTTTTCGAGTTTGTGAGCTTTCAAAAATGATTCAATATAACCGCACTGACAGTTACTGATTATACCGAGAAAATATTTTTCGGAAAGTTTGCTAAGCACATCTTCGAGGTTATCGTACAAATGACCGCCTGACTTTTCAAGATACGGAACTTCTACGGCACAACATTCTTTTATAATGTTTACGCCGTTTTCTTCACTAAGCTCCGGCAACATAATGTTTGCAATCTGCTCAATAGTTTTGCCCATATAGCTGTTCATTTCTTCAAGCGTTATTTGCTTTTGAGTTTCTGGATGCTTTTTAAGAACTTCGTTCCATATAGGAAGAATTACATCGCTTGTGTGCCACAATGTTCCGTCTAAATCAAATAAAATTGCTTTTTTCATAATAATTACTCCTGATTTATTATAAAAATTTCAAACTGATAATATCACACTCTAAAATTAATGTCAATATGAGGTGCGTTTTGTAAAAAATAAAATTGTTAAAAATTAAAAGTTTTTTTAAAAATCTGTTGACAAAGTAAGTAAGCAGTGATATAATATTTATCGTTGTCAACAGACAATATTTGCGAGTGTGCTGGAATAGGCAGACAGGCACGTTTGAGGGGCGTGTGTTTCACGACGTACGGGTTCAAGTCCCGTCACTCGCACCATAAAAACAGATTAGCTTTTTGTTAATCTGTTTTTTTGTTTTACAAGTAAATTAATAACGGGACTTGAAGGCGACCGTTAAGAAAACAGTCCGGTGGACTGTTTTTAGGGAGAGCGTTGATGATATTTATAAATTTAACAAGCCGTATCAAACGAGGCAGAAAGTGTACTTATTTTTTTCACTCCGTCACTCGCACCATAAAAACAGATTAGCTTTTTGTTAATCTGTTTTTTGTTTTACAAGTAAATTAATAACGGGACTTGAAGGCGACCGTTAAGAAAAGGAGCTGTAAAAAAACAGCCCAAATAAAAAACGACTGCATTCTAACCGAAAGGTAGGAATGCAGTCGCTTTTGTGATATAATTTACTATCAATGAAAAACCACATCAACAAGGTGCATTATACACCGTATCAATTAAAATTATAACCGGAAATTATAACCGGAAATTGAAAAAAATAATAGAAATTTCTGATCCGATATATACATTTAACGAGTTTTTTCATCATATTGCTCTAAATAAACACCTTGCTTTTAAGGAAAGCAGGAATATGTCGCATATCTACATAGACGGAACAAAGATAACTGCCAATGCAAATAAGGGTAACGACCGATTATTGCCCGGATACAATATTCAGCAATGCAAGAAAAAAACACCGAGACTCACTTTTTCGTGAATCTCGGCTTTTTAATATGCTGTTTCTTTACAGCACCTTTTGTGGAGCGGATGATGGGAATCGAACCCACACGATCAGCTTGGAAGGCTGAAGTTCTACCACTAAACTACATCCGCTTATCTCTGCAACAAATAGTATTATATCATTACAGATAATATTTGTCAAGCGTTAATTTCAGATTATAAACATTTTAAGAAAATTTTAACTGTTTTATATTAAACTATAAGTTTAACGATACTCCAACATATATAACGAAATATGATTTTAAAAAGCAAAGGCCTTCGAATTTTTATCGAGAGCCTTTTATCTTTTATCTTTTTTATAAATCAAATTCAAAGTACGGATTATGGTACAGTGAAGATGTTATAATATGGTAAAGCTGGTAAAGACAAAATCCAATTTGGATAGATTAAACCAAAAGTTTTAAACAGGTATTGTTTAAAATCCATTTTGGAAAGATTTAATTAATTATAACATAATTGATTTAAAATATCAAATGTACTAAATTAATTAAATTTAATATTATTTTAATATAATTTATTAAAAATGTTTAAAAAACAAGTATTAGGTATTGACAAACAAAATTGTGAACGCTATACTGTAATTAGAGTTGTGAAATATCATAACTCTAATAACGAAATCTAATACTATTAAAATAATAAATGGAGGTAAATATGAAAATCTTATTGCGATTTTATTTGCAAAACAATAAGCTGCCGATTGATTATCGACGAATTATGCTTTCGTTTTTTAAACGGTCACTGTCAGATATTGCCGAGGGAAAATATTATGAAAAATATTATTTTACACCGGAACGCAGAAATTTTACTTTTGCGGTGAATCTGCCTATGCCGAAGTTTTCTAAAACGGAAATTCAACTCGGGAAAAATCAACTAAACATTACTTTTTCAACAGCTGACTATAATACGGGATGTATTTTTATGTCTGCTTTTATAAAGCAAAAGGACAAGTCGATTCCCGCTCCGCTCGGCAACGAAATGAAACTTGTCAGTGTTAATCTTGTGCCGGAAAAAAATGTTACTTCATCATCCGCTGTTGTGAAAATGCTTAGCCCTTTGTGTATCAGATTACATAAAGCCGAGAATAATTCGGATAAGTATATTTCGGTTGCTAATCCGGATTTTACGGAGATTGCAAAACAGGTAATTAAAGATCAGCTTGTTGAAAGCAGTTTTGACGAGAAGTTAATTTCAAACTTTGAAATTAAACCGTTAAACGCAAAAAAAACAGTGGTTTATCACTACAAAAACTACATTGAATGCAGTTTAGGCAGTTTTAGTATTAATGCCGATAAATCGGTTATTAATTATCTGCTGAAAAGCGGTATAGGTTCACGAAAATCCGCAGGATTTGGCTTTGCCGAGCTTTTATCGGAGGGAGGTGAACCGAATTAATGAAAACAAAGATTGATTACTTTGATTATGACACTTTGCTGCAGCCTACCGATTGGAGGTTTGCAGCAGCCGTTGTAGGTTTATGTAAATATTTTGATTACTTTGGAATTGTTTACAAAGTCCTCTATGATGTTGAAGAAAAGCCCGATAATTATATCCACGGCTTTGACGGTATTATTTACAAAAGTGAAGATATAATAGAAGAAAAATATCTTGAGTTTGCAGAGAACTATTTTGAAAAATATATGACTCACAAAAATATTTTAAACATTCTCGAAAGTCAAGAATTCAGTGAAGAACAAATTAAATTGGTAAACGACCTTGTTAAGAGCAAAACAGTTCTTAAAGGGCTATTTGACAAAATAAAATTTGATGGAACAAATAAAGATATTTTTATTTTAACCATTGAAGAAAACAGGGCGGAAATTATAAAGAATATCTTTAAAAACGGCAATAACCTTTATAAGAATTACTGCAATGAACGACTTATTTTTACCGAAGATAACAGCACTTGCAGACTTAGAGGCTACAATGTTGACAAAGACAGAAAAACAAGTAATCTCGGCTTTTGTTTTTCAAAGGAAAGTTTTGAGAGCAATGATATTTTAGAATTTGATTTTATACCGTTTGCTTTTTCAAATTCTGATATGAGAGAAACTTATTTTGTGAATAACAATTTTTCTGTTAAGTCTTTAACTCAAACAAACTATGCTTTTTCAAATCAACTTAGCAATACAGAAAATAAAGACGACAAAAACAAACTAATGCTTGTTTTGCAAAATTCAAAGGATTATATAAGCTATGATGTTGAAATTATATCAAAATCTCAAGATAAGGCTTATTACGAAACATTCTTTGTACGACTTGAAAGATTAAAAAAGTTAAGAGAATTATCGGGGAAATCATTAAACTTTGTCAAAAAAATCAGTGATGATTATTGGTTTAATCTTGAGAAAGAAGTTTATATGCGTTGTCTTAACAATGTGTTGCTTGACGATGTAATTTTAATGATGCTTAAGTTTTATTTTGATGATAATGCCGTTAAAGGCTATATAAAAAGCAGAACTGATATGCTAATAGACATAAATGTATCTTGGAAAGGAAATGAAATTATGGATGAAATTAAGTCAGCAAAAAGTTGTGGATTTTTAACTTCCAAAAAACTAATTGAAATGAAAAGCAGTAATAAAATTAATTCATATAAGCAAAAAATAATCAGTGCTCTTTGCGCACATGATTACGACAGAGCAAAAGAGATTATACTTAGTTTGTCTGCTTATGTCGGAATGGAATTTTCATTTTTCTATACATTTCTTGAAAATGCGGAAGAAAATAAAGATCTTGCATTTGCTTTTGCAAGCGCATTAATTGAAGTAAGCTCAAAAAACAACTAATATAAAGGAGATTTTATTATGAAAAATAAAGCATTAACATTAACTGTAATCGCAAATATGACAAGCAACTACGGCGAAAGCCTCGGTAATATTTCAAGTGTACAAAAGGTATTCAGAGGTGGAAAAGAGTACGCTACAAGAAGTCGTGAGAGCCTTAAAAACGCTATCTGTGTTCAGTCGGGCTTTTATGATGATTTACAGACATCAATCGACGGAGCAATGCAGAAACTTGTTAATGAAGATGTAAATGCCGCAACATGCCGTGCGCTTGAGGGTGGATATATGTCAACAAAAGATGTTACATACATCCGTAACAGTTCTTTCTATCTTACAGACGCTGTTGCTACAGAGCCGTTTATTAATGATGCCCGTTTTCACAATAACCTTTACCTTGCAACCAATTATGCTATGGCACACGGTTTAAATGTTCAAAACAATGCAAAGGATTGCGGTCTTATGCCTTATCAGTATGAATATGACAAATCATCTAAAATTTACAGTCTTACAATTGACCTTGAAAAAATCGGTAAGGACGAAAACTTTGGTGCAGAGGCAGATAACGCAGAAAAGTGCGAAAGAGTAATTGCTCTTATTGACGCAGTAGAAAATCTTTCACTTGTTGTTAAGGGAAATCTTGATAACGCAGAGCCGATTTTTGTGGTGGGCGGTCTTTCACCGAGAAAAACACATATTTTTGAAAATGCGGTTTCTGTTTCAGGCAAAAGACTTATTATAGAGCCGATTAAGGAAAAACTTGCTCAAGGTTACAGTTGTGCACTTATGCGTAACGGCGAGCTTTCAAACGAGGACGAAATTGTAAGAGAACTTAATCCTGTAAGTATGACAGAATTTTTTGAAAATCTCAGAGGTCAGGTTAAAGAGTATTTTTCGGAGTAAGGCGGAATTAATATGAAAGCAATTAGACTTCATATAAAACAAAACAGTGCAAATTACAAAAAAGAAGAAACTGTACAAAACCGTATGACATTTCCTTTACCGCCGTATTCAACTGTTATCGGAGCACTTCATAAGGCTTGCGGTTATACATCTTATCATCCTATGCAAGTAAGCGTACAGGGAAAGTACGGTTCTCTAAAAACAAAAATGTATAAGGACGATTGTTTTCTTAACAGTCTTAATGATGACAGAAATTTGCTTGTAAAAATGAAAAATCCCGATATGCTTTCAAGTGCATATCAGGTTGTGGCTACTGCACAAAAGGCTCAAGGAAACAGCTTTGAAAAAGGCATTACAGTTAATGTAATTAATGAAAAATTGCTTGAGGAATACCGCTTTTTAAAGCGTACAAAACGCAGAATCGACAAGCATAAAAAAATCATTAATAAAATGAAAACGCGGCTCAAAGAAATGAAAGCCGATGAAAATATTTCTGCCGAAGAAGTAAAAGAATTTGATAAGCGTATTAAGCATATAAAGGCTGTGTATGATGAGTACGAAAAGGTAAAGTATACTATTCCGTATTCCCATTTCAGAACGCTTGCAAAAGGCCCTAAGTATTATGAACTTCTCTGCGATATTGAACTTATCATTCATATAGTTGCAGATGAAAATACTATGAATGATATTATGGATAATATCGGAAATCTTACTGCAATCGGCAGAGGAGAGGATTTTGTAGAAGTGCTTGAGTGTGCTCAAACAGAGCTTTTTGATGTTGACGAAGATGTCGATTACGGAGAAGCTGATTTTGATGTTTATATGCCTGTCGAGTATCTCGAAATTAATAAAGACGATATGGATATAATCTCTAAAACGGAAGGCGGATACACAGGCGGTACAAAATATTTAATGCCTAAGGATTACAAAACAGTGCAGTTAAAGGGCGGTATGAGAAAACGAGTGTTTAACCGTGTACCTATTATTTTCTGTCAACTTAACTATATTGAAAACGGTTGTAAAGGCATAATGCTTGACAAAACCGAGAACGGTATATATTCAGTGTTTTTAGCTTGAGGTATTTATAATGAATATAGAAGATAAACTTGCAAAACCCGACAAAACAATCGGACAACATTCAAATGAGCTTATAGAGCAGGCAAAACTGCTCTATAAGCTCGGCTATATAAAATCTGATGATTTATACTCTGATTTACTTGTTTCATGTTTAAAACATGATAACGGTAAGGCAAATTCTCAATTTCAAAAAAGAATTACTAAAGGCGGAAATTTTCAACCTGAACAAGAAATTCCACACAGTATACTTTCGATTTTTTTTATTGATAAATCAGAATGTATAAAACCTATAAGTGTATATTTTGCTGTGCTTTATCATCACTATAACAAAGAATCTCCTGTTACAGTGTTTAAAGAAAACCGTGAGCTTATAGAAAAATTCCTTGCTGAATTTGGCTTTGATACAAACTCTTACAATAAAATGAAGAGGAATATTAAGAAAATCAAAGCTTTATTTGAAACCGAACTTTCTGATGAAGAAAAACAATACGCTGTTTTATTAAAAGGTCTTTTACATAAATGTGATTACAGTGCAAGTGCAGGTCTTGACTGCGAAAAGGTCAACGATTTTTTGACTGATTCTTTAAAAAATTGGAAAAATACCCGAAATATACATTACAATGAATTGCAAAAATTTTGCATTAAAAATACCGACAGCAATTTAATTGTAACCGCACCTACAGGTATGGGCAAAACCGAGGCGGGATTGCTTTGGTGCGGGGACAATAAATGTTTTTTCGTTTTGCCGTTAAAAACAGCTATCAATGCGATGTACGAAAGAATTAAAAAACTTTGCGGAGATAATTCTCAAGAAGATTACAAGGAAAGAGTGGCACTTGTTCACTCCGATATGAAATCCTATTATTTGGAAGATTCAATAATTAGCGGAAAAAATTATGATTTTGCGTATGCACAATGCAGTAAACAGCTTGCACTTCCGATTACAATTTGTACGCCTGATCAGATATTTGACTTTGCATTGAAATATGCAGGTTATGAATACAAACTTGCGGTAGCGTCATATTCAAAGTTTATTATTGATGAGATACAGATGTATTCACCTGATGTTTTGGCTGCAATTATTTATGCAATTGAGATGATTCATACTTTGGGTGGTAAAGTGGCTGTAATTACCGCAACTTTGCCTCCGTTTGTAAGAAACGAGATTGAAAAAATACTCGGAACAGATGTAAAAACATCCGATTTTTCTGATAAAGGAAAGCTAAGGCATAATGTAAAAGTATATGAAAAAAACTTGCAGTCTGACGATATTATAAAAATATTTGATGATACAATATGCGATAAAGTAAAAAAATATCTTGTCGTTTGCAATTCAATTGATATTGCAAATAAGATGTACACCGAAATAAAAAATTCGGATATTAACGCAAGTGTAAATCTGTTTCATTCCAATTTTACAAAAAATGACAGAAAAACTAAAGAAAATGCGATTTTAGCAGCCTCTGAAAAAACTAACGAAAGTATGAATATACCTGAAATATGGATTTCAACATCAGTAGTCGAAGCAAGTCTTGACATTGATTTTGATATTCTTATTACCGAGTTATCGGATTTATTTTCCCTGTTCCAACGCTTTGGCAGAGTAAACAGAAAGGGTAATAAAGACTTTTCATCTTACAATTGTTTTGTATTTACTGAAATTCAAGGTAATGCACATCGTTTTGTTGACGATGCTATTCATTCGGTGTCAAAACAGGCGATTTTAAGCGTTGACGGAATTATCTCTGAAGTTCTTAAAAAAGAACTTATAGATGAGTACCTTTCGGTTGAAAAAATCGAAAAATCAAAATATTTTCAAGAATATCGTAAAATTTATAAATATTATAAAGAAAATGTCGATTATCTCTCTCTTAAAAAAGATGGAATAAGAAGTATTGACAGAAGTGACGCTGTGCCGATTGATGTTTATAATCAAAATGAAAGTGCCATAGAAAAAGCTTTGGAAGTTTTAAAATCAGATACTTATTCAAGAGATGATAAACTTAAGGCAAACGAAGAAATACTTGGATTCACGGTTTCCGTACCTAAATTCAGAATTGACGATTACGAAATAAAAAAATTAAAAATGCCATATACTGAATTACCTGTTATTAACAGCAGTTATGATTCCGAATGCGGCATCAGATTTGATAAGGAAAAGAAAACCGAAAAGCAAGATAAATCTGATGATAACGGAGAACCTGATAATTTTATATGAGGTATGATTATGGACGAAAATAATATTTCGGGTATGCATATTTATTATTACTATGTTTGTAAAAGAAAGCTGTGGTATTTTTCAAACGGTTTGGCAATGGAAAGTGAAAACGAAAATGTCAAAATCGGAAAACTTATAGATGAAACCACTTATAAGCAAAAGAAAAAACATATTATGATCGACAACACAATCAATATTGATTTTATTACCGAGCATAAACTTTTACATGAGGTAAAGAAAAGCAGAAAGATAGAGGAAGCGGGTATTGCTCAACTTAAATACTATCTTTATTATCTGAAAAAGCGTGGGGTAGAGGGAATAAAAGGCAGAATTGATTATCCTTTGCTAAAGCAAAGTCTTAATGTTGAACTTAGCGAAGAAGATGAAAGAGAGCTTGAAAGTGCGGCAGCTGATATAGTAAAAATTATATCGGCTACTTTGCCGCCAAAATTTAAAAGTAAAAGAATTTGCAAATCATGTGCTTACTATGATTTGTGCTGTATTTGAGGTGATAAAATGCAGGAAAGTTATTACATATATTCGTCAGGCAATTTAACTCAAAAAGACAACACATTAAGATTTACTGCAATTGACGGAAATGTAAAAGATCTTCCGATAGAAAATATTAAAGAAATTTATATTATGAATGAAATAACGGTCACATCTAAATTGCTGAACTTATTTTCAAAATACGGAATACTTGTACATTTCTTCAATTACTATCAATTTTACATAGGAAGTTTTTGCCCAAAGGAAACAAAACTTGCAGGTCAGCTTTTGGTTAAGCAAGTGCTTGCTTACGGCGACTATTCAAACAGATTATCAATAGCAAGAGAATTTATAGTTGCTGCGTCTTATAATATTTACAGAAACTTAAGATACTACAACGGCAGAGGCAAGAATGTGTCAGAGCAAATGGCCGCTATTGAAAATTTGAGGAGGAAACTTGCAGATGTAGAAACCATAGAAGAGTTGATGGGAATTGAAGGTAATATTCGTCAGGAATATTACAAAGCGTGGAATGTAATTATTGATCAGAATATTGAATTTGATAAAAGAGTTTATCATCCTGCCGACAATATGATTAACAGCCTTATTTCATATGTCAATTCTCTTGTATATACAAAAACTCTGGCGGAAATTTATAAAACCCAACTTAATCCTACAATAAGCTATCTTCATCAGCCGGGTACAAGGCGATATTCTCTTGCACTTGATGTATCGGAAATTTTCAAACCGCTGATTGCGGATCGTCTGATCTTTTCTTTGCTTAATCGAAAACAAATAACAGAAAGCAGTTTTGTAGAAGGACTTAACGGCTTGCAGCTTACCGAAAGAGCGTCACGAATAATTACATCTGAATTTGACGAAAAATTAAAGACAACTATTTTTCACAAAAAACTTAATAAAAATGTTTCTTATCAATTCTTAATCAGACTTGAACTTTATAAACTGATAAAGCACATTATAGGAGAAAAAGAATATAAAGGCTTTGAAATGTGGTGGTAAATATTGTATGTAATTCTTGTATATGATATAATATGTGATGAAAAGGGCAGAAAAATACTTCCAAAGGTATTTAAAATTTGCAAAAAATATCTTGTACATATTCAAAACTCTGTTTTTGAAGGAAACTTAAGTAAAGCAAACTCACTTGCTTTGCAAAAAGAACTTGATGTTTATATCAGAAAAGACAAGGATTCGGTAATAATGTTTCATACCCGTGAAGAACGGTGGATGAATAAAGATTTTCTTGGAAAAACGGATGATAAAACATCAAATTTTTTGTAACGCTTTTATTGTCGACCTGACATAGCACAAAACCCCCGGCAGGTTGACAGAACCTAAAAATCAAGTAATCATCGGTATAGTTGCTTTTGATATATTGAAATGGCAGTAGTATTTGATAAATATTTGGTATATCGACAAAACAGCACAGAAAAATGCCGATGATTACTTATCATTTTATCCCACGGCTATAAATCTATCCATATTGGATTTTAAATTAATAAAAACCTCCAAAATTACATATACATTTTGCGCTATAAATCTATCCATATTGGATTTTAAATAAATCGAACACGCAGTCAATGTCGTTCGGCAATATTCTATAAATCTATCCATATTGGATTTTAAATTTTATGAAAATAGTTGATAAACTCGCCTTTAGCGTTCTATAAATCTATCCATATTGGATTTTAAATTTTCCTTGCTAGTAACTGTTGAGTTACTTTTAGCTCTATAAATCTATCCATATTGGATTTTAAATAATAGAAAACGCATCATCGGAATTACGGCACAAATACTATAAATCTATCCATATTGGATTTTAAATCTTAGGGAGCAATGTTTTATAGTTGTAGTATGTCACTATAAATCTATCCATATTGGATTTTAAATACTCGTATAATTGACAGCAGCCGCCTACTAATAAAGTCTATAAATCTATCCATATTGGATTTTAAATAAAAATTATAGAAAAAAGGAGTAAAAATCAATGAAACTATAAATCTATCCATATTGGATTTTAAATGATGAGTGTAACCCGCTTATAACTGTTGTATAAGTGCTATAAATCTATCCATATTGGATTTTAAATTCTTGATAATCTGGCCCTACGGTGGTTTCAGCAATCTATAAATCTATCCATATTGGATTTTAAATTTGCGTAAAACTGTACTGTTTAATTTTCGGGTATACTATAAATCTATCCATATTGGATTTTAAATCTAAAGTCTTTAGATGATTTATGTCAAAATTCGCACTATAAATCTATCCATATTGGATTTTAAATGTGACATCATGATTAACAGTTTGAATTTGCTAAAATCTATAAATCTATCCATATTGGATTTTAAATTTCGGTTCTTCTTCTCTGAATCAGATAAAATGTTATCCTATAAATCTATCCATATTGGATTTTAAATTAATAATGATTATTGTTTATTTGTGCATATTATATCTATAAATCTATCCATATTGGATTTTAAATCAACGAAGATAGCTATTGCTATGCCGTCAATGGGTCTATAAATCTATCCATATTGGATTTTAAATTTATTTTTGATTTTAATTATTTTAACTTTTTAGGCACTATAAATCTATCCATATTGGATTTTAAATAACCAATGAAGAAATTGATAAAATCAAAGAAAGAAACTATAAATCTATCCATATTGGATTTTAAATAAAATCATCATATTTCGCTTACGGCATTGGCATAAGCTATAAATCTATCCATATTGGATTTTAAATTTGAAAAACTTACATATCTACCAAATTCATCATAATCTATAAATCTATCCATATTGGATTTTAAATTATTACATATATAATTATACACTATATATATACTTTCTATAAATCTATCCATATTGGATTTTAAATTTATTTAATAATTTATCTTTATCAGTGATAAAACTCTATAAATCTATCCATATTGGATTTTAAATCGATTTCCAATTTGTTTTTTTCATATTATTACCTCCTATAAATCTATCCATATTGGATTTTAAATATCTTGCCACAGCTGTATATAGCTGACATGGACAGACTATAAATCTATCCATATTGGATTTTAAATCTCTTGATAAAGCAAAGCAGTTAGCAAATAGACTCGCTATAAATCTATCCATATTGGATTTTAAATATAAAAATTCGATTTTGTCAACAAAATAGTAAATACTATAAATCTATCCATATTGGATTTTAAATCATTGCAGACATTAATTGATATTCAACAATATTTTCTATAAATCTATCCATATTGGATTTTAAATTAGAATTTTTAAAAATTCTAATTGTTAGTTACTCACTATAAATCTATCCATATTGGATTTTAAATCCTTTTTCGGGTTGCGTTAATTCAAAATCAATATTCTATAAATCTATCCATATTGGATTTTAAATCAAGTTAAAACAAGACTACTACCACATTAGTTTTAAACTATAAATCTATCCATATTGGATTTTAAATGTATAACGCAAAAGGCGAGTTTATCAACTATTTTCACCTATAAATCTATCCATATTGGATTTTAAATACTTAACCCCCCTCCGCTAACAGGGGGGTACAACTTCTATAAATCTATCCATATTGGATTTTAAATCCACAACATCAGGAAATGAAATACATAAATACATACTATAAATCTATCCATATTGGATTTTAAATACAAGAAAACAGGTGAGTTAGTCAGCTTTGGTAAACTATAAATCTATCCATATTGGATTTTAAATATAAAAATTCGATTTTGTCAACAAAATAGTAAATACTATAAATCTATCCATATTGGATTTTAAATATTGAGAATTACTCAATGACTGAAAACAGCGACGAACTATAAATCTATCCATATTGGATTTTAAATCCCCCCGCAACGGTTAACAAAAAATTGTAGCTGTCTATAAATCTATCCATATTGGATTTTAAATTTTATTTTTTATGGAGGTGTTAAAATGTGAAAAAACTATAAATCTATCCATATTGGATTTTAAATACCAAAAAACTCTTTATACAATTTTAATTTTCTTCTACTATAAATCTATCCATATTGGATTTTAAATTCTTTTATAGTAAAATCAAAATTAATATAGCAATTACTATAAATCTATCCATATTGGATTTTAAATTTCTTTCGGAGTTCTAACTCCTTATTACAAGTATAACTATAAATCTATCCATATTGGATTTTAAATATTTCATCAATCAATACAAGGCAATCACGAGGAGCGCTATAAATCTATCCATATTGGATTTTAAATAAAGTATCTAAAGTAGATATTATTTCAGATACACATCTATAAATCTATCCATATTGGATTTTAAATTGAAGAAGGGAATTTGAAGAAGTGTCAAGTGAATTCTATAAATCTATCCATATTGGATTTTAAATTGAAAATTCAGGTTGCCGAGCTCGTCAAGGGTTGCCCTATAAATCTATCCATATTGGATTTTAAATGAACGATAGCCTACTATCATTTTTACATCATTCATTCTATAAATCTATCCATATTGGATTTTAAATGCTTGTATGATCTATCTAAAGGCTCGTTATCTAAGACTATAAATCTATCCATATTGGATTTTAAATTTACATCGCCGTTTGTTTCTTTATACTGAGCAGAAGCTATAAATCTATCCATATTGGATTTTAAATTCAATCGGAAGTGAATCACCAAACTGACCGTAAACCTATAAATCTATCCATATTGGATTTTAAATCTGTAATGTCCATCAAACTTGCCTGTTCGGGGGTAACTATAAATCTATCCATATTGGATTTTAAATACCGTTACAGTAATTGAAGGCAAAAAGCGTGAATCTATAAATCTATCCATATTGGATTTTAAATTTTTTAGGAGCGTTAAAATGAAAAAATGCATAAACTATAAATCTATCCATATTGGATTTTAAATGCGAATGAGCAGACGGCAATTAGCTCATCTTGGCTCTATAAATCTATCCATATTGGATTTTAAATAACAAATTAATATATGTATAAATTCCACCTGCGAAACTATAAATCTATCCATATTGGATTTTAAATTTTGATTAAGTCATTCGGTGTTATTTTTAATGTATTCTATAAATCTATCCATATTGGATTTTAAATATTTTTACTGTATTAAATCTTATTTCTCAAGAGAACTATAAATCTATCCATATTGGATTTTAAATAAAATTGTACCGTCATCACATACTAAACTACCGATTGCTATAAATCTATCTATACTGAATTTTAAATTTATCAACAAGAGCGATTGTTTTCTCTGATGATTCACTATAAATCTATCTAAGCCGGATTTTAAACGTAACAGTATCCGTTGTAACTGAATACATCAAAGTAACATTACCTAATCTACAGCAATTAAACCCGAGTATTTTATATTCTATTGTAAAATATATTTTCTTATTGGAATAATAGAGGGGGAAAGTTTTGTTATAATTAAAGAAATATATTTGAACGGAGGTATTTTCAATATGTTAAGTGATATTGAAATCGCTCAGGCTGCGACCTTACTCCCGATTAAAGAGGTTGCCGCACAGATCGGAATTAAAGAGGATGAGCTGGAGTTTTACGGCAAGTATAAGGCTAAACTTTCAGACGAACTTGCCAATCGTTTGGAAAATGAGCCGGACGGAAAACTTGTTCTTGTTACAGCTATCAATCCAACCCCCGCAGGTGAGGGCAAAACAACTACTTCTGCAGGTCTTGGTCAGGCTATGGCTAAGATTGGTAAAAAGGCTGTAATCGCTCTAAGAGAGCCTTCACTCGGCCCTGTATTTGGTATTAAGGGCGGTGCTGCAGGCGGCGGTTATTCTCAGGTACTTCCTATGGAAGATATTAATCTTCACTTTACAGGCGATATGCACGCTATTACTTCTGCAAACAATCTTTGCTGTGCAATGCTTGACAATCATATTCAGCAGGGTAATGTTCTCGGGATTGATCCTCGCCAGATCCTTATTAAGAGATGTCTTGATATGAACGACAGAGCTTTGAGAAATATTGTTGTCGGTCTTGGCGGCAGAGTGAACGGTATTCCTCGTGAGGACCACTTTATAATTACTGTTGCATCTGAAGTTATGGCTATCCTTTGCCTTGCTGACGATATTTCTGATTTAAAGAAAAGACTTGGTGATATTCTTATTGCTTATACATATGCAGGCGAGCCTGTTTTTGCAAAGGACATTAAGGCTGACGGCGCTATGACGGCTCTCCTTAAAGACGCTATCAAACCTAACCTTGTTCAGACACTCGAGGGTACCCCTGCTATTATGCACGGCGGTCCTTTTGCCAATATTGCTCACGGCTGTAACAGCATTCGTGCTACAAAGCTTGCGTTAAAACTTGCCGATTACTGTATTACAGAGGCAGGCTTCGGTTCAGATCTCGGTGCAGAGAAATTCTTTGACATCAAGTGCAGATATGCAGGTTTTAAGCCTTCTGCCGTAGTTATTGTTGCTACTTGCCGTGCGTTAAAGTACAACGGCGGTGTGCCTAAGGCAGAGGTTTCTGCAGAGAATCTTGAGGCTCTTAAAAATGGTATTGAAAACCTTGGCGTTCACATTGATAACATGAGAAAGTACAATGTTCCCGTTGTAGTTGCTATCAACCAGTTCGGTACAGATACAGCAGAGGAACTTGAGTTTATCGAGAGTTACTGTAAATCTAAAGGCGCAGACTTTGCTCTCTCAAATGTATTCTCAAAGGGCGGAGAAGGCGGTACAGAACTTGCCAAAAAGGTAGTAGAGGCTTGCGAAAAGCCGTCTGATTTTGCTCCTATTTATTCAGATGACCTTACAATCAAAGAAAAGGTTGACAAAATTGCAAAAACAATTTACGGCGCTTCAAGAGTAAACTATACAAAGGCTGCCGAAAAGGCATTGAAGCAGATTCAGGCTCTCGGCGGTGAAAAACTTCCTGTTTGTATTGCAAAAACACAATATTCGCTTTCTGATGACCCAACACTTCTCGGTGCTCCAAAGAATTTTGAAATCACAGTAAAGAATCTTACACTTTCAAACGGTGCAGGATTTGTAGTTGTATATACAGGTGATATTATGACAATGCCGGGTCTTCCGAAAGTTCCGTCGGCAGAGAAAATTGATGTTACCGAGGAAGGAAAAATTAACGGTTTATTCTGATGATTACTGTAAATACTCATAATGCCCGTGAAACAGAGGCACTCGGCGCAAAAATTGCCGAAAAGTTGTGCGGCACGGAAGTAATCGCTCTTTTTGGCGGTCTTGGTATGGGCAAGACTGCCTTTACAAGAGGACTTGCCGGTGGGCTCGGTGCAGGAGAAAATGTTTCAAGCCCTACATTCGCTCTTGTCAATGAATATTCGGGTAAGTATAATATTTTTCATTTTGATATGTACCGTGTAAATACATGGGATGATTTGTATTCCACAGGATTTTTTGATTATATTGATAACGGTATAATCATTATCGAGTGGAGTGAGAATATTGAAGAGGCTTTGCCTGCCGATTGTATTAAAATCAGAATCAGTAAGGGCGAAAATGATGATGACAGAATTTTTGAAATTGAAGGTGTTGATCCGCAATGAAAATTCTTGCAATAGATACAAGCGCCACAGCTGCGTCAACCGCAATTTGTGACGAAAACAAAATAATAGGTGAGTTCTTTATAAATACAAAACTTACTCACAGCAGAACACTTATGCCTATGGTTGAAAGTCTGCTTGCAAACACAAACCTAACGACAACAGATATTACCGCCGTTGCGGTAAACTGCGGTCCGGGTTCGTTTACGGGTGTAAGAATCGGTGTTGCAGCGGCTAAAGGACTTGCTTTTGCCGATGATTTGCCTTGCATAGAGGTATCGACGCTTGAAAGCCTTGCGTATAATTTGCAATCTGCAAAGGGGATAATCTGTTCTGTTATGGACGCTCGCTGTTCGCAGGTTTATAATGCGCTTTTCAAATGTGACGGCATAAAGCCTGAAAGACTTTGCAAAGACAGAGCTTTGTCTGTTGCCGAGCTTTCAGAAGAACTTAAGAGTTATGACGAAAGAATTATACTTGTGGGTGACGGTGCGGAGCTTTGCTATAATGCTATGAAAGAATTATTACCAAATGTTGAACTCGCACCAATCAGTATAAGATTTCAAAGAGCGTCATCAACAGCAGAAATAGCTGTACAAAAATTTAATGACGGAGAAGTGCTTTCGGCTGCGGAACTTATGCCGATGTATTTAAGACTGCCGCAGGCTGAAAGAGAACTTAAAAAGAAAATGGAGGAAAAGAAATGTTAGCACTCGGATGTGACCACGGCGGATATAACCTTATCTGCGCAATTAAAAAATATCTTGACGAAAAGGGTATTGAATATAAAGATTTTGGTACTTACAGCACAGACAGCGTTGATTATCCTGTTTACGGCTATAAAGTTGCAAAAGCAGTAGCAAGCGGCGAATGTGAGCTTGGTATCCTTTGCTGCGGTACAGGTATCGGTATTTCAATGGCAGCAAACAAAGTTAAGGGTATTCGTGCGGCAGTTGTAAGCAATGAGTTTTGCGCTGAAATGACACGCAGACACAACCACGCAAATATTCTTTGTATGGGCGGCAGAGTTACAAGCGAAGAAGATGCTGTTAAGTTTACAGAAATTTTCCTCAATACTCCCGAAGAGGGCGACAGACACTTAAAGCGTCTTGCTATGATTGATGAGATTGAGGCAGGTACTTTCAAGGTTGACTGATTTCGGGAGATTTTTATGTCCGACGAAGAATTAGAGGTGTTGAACGACATCAAATATATTCTTTATGTCTGTTATGCTTGGAAATAAACTTGATGATGTGAACGCAAAAATTGATGAAACCAATATTCTGTAAAACGAACTAAAGGGTTATGGTTTTGAAAACTCTTTTGTTTAAGTTACCAAACAGCAGGCTGTTTGGCTATCGTCAGATTACATAAGCGGAAAGTATTTGTGGGCTTTGCCCACACCCACAACCTTTGAAAAGGTTGACCAAACTTTTATAATTTTTGTGATACACCGGAATTTCTTGACAAAACACTGCATAAAACCGTCTAAATCTTAAAACCAAAGTAAAAAGCTCTCTTTACGCAAATAAAGAGAGCTTTAATGTTATGATAAATATAAAGTTTTAGCCGCAGAGCTTATTCGAGTTCAAGAGCCTCTTCAATAGCGTAAGAAAGCTGATCGGGGCAAGATGTACCTCTGCCACGGCAGTCAATGCCTTTTAATCTCTTTACAGCCTCTTCTGCGTCCATACCTTTTACAAGAGCGCAAATGCCTTGAGTGTTGCCTGCGCAACCGCCGATAAATTCGCAGGATTCTATAATTCCGTCATTTATCTCAAGGTTAATCTGTCTTGAACAAACACCTCTTGGAATGTATGTATATTTCATAATATTACCTCCTTAAAACATTTCAACTGTATTTTAACATATTTCTTTAAAAAAATCTATAAAATTTAAAAATATGTGTCGATTTTTAAATTTAGTGTGATATAATAATGTGTACGATAAAGTTTGATTATGATAAAGTTCGATTATAATATTTATTTTGGGTCAGAGGTATATGAAATGTCTATGAAAATTAATCTTGGTGCTTGGAATTCAATATTTGCCGTGCCTTCGTCGGTTGTAGACGAGGGACTAAAGTTTTCGGACGGCGTTAAACTTAAGGTATTGTTATATCTTTTGCGACACAGTGGGGAAGATGTGAACGAAAGCGACATCAGTAAGGCGACAGGTGTAAATGAAACCGATATTCCGGAGGCAGTTGAATACTGGGTTATGAAAGGTATCTTTTGCCAAAATAACGGTGCTTTTGAGCCTGCACAGGCAGAACAGCAAACGACTGAACAGCCTGCGGTAAAACAAGTCGAAAGAAATAATACTGCCGCTCCGATTGAAAAGGAAGAGCCTACAGTTCCGCATATGGTTGTAAGACCGCAGCGCCCCGATTATGTTTATGTGGCACAACAGCTTGCGGTTGACGAAGAATTTAAAATGCTTGTAAACGAGGCACAGACAGCCCTCGGCAAGCCTTTATCAAATTCCGATGCATCGTCGTTACTGTTACTTAAAAATACCTGCGGTTTGCCTGTAGAGGTAATTATAATGCTTATTCAGTATTGTATAAGCATCGGAAAATCTAACATAAGAGCCATTGAAACAATAGGTTTGAGATGGTCGGATGCGGGAGTTTTCTCAATTGAGGAAGCCGAAAATAAAATAAAACAAGCACATCGTGCAACCCAGAGTTTTACGGTTGTAGCATCTGCGTTCGGTTTAAAAAATACGGGTTCTCCTACTAAAAAGCAGGTTGAATACGCCGATTTGTGGGTAAACGAGTGGAAATTTTCTCCCGAAATGCTAAGAGAGGCTTACGAAAGATGTGTTGACAGTAAGGGCAGCTGCGATTTCAGATACATAAACGGAATTTTAAAACGCTGGAATTCAAGTGGAATTTACAATGTTGACGATTTAAACAAATTTGACAGCAGACCCGATAAGTATAAGAATAAAGGCGGAAACAGGAATAACGCCAACACATCATATAATATAAATGATTTGCAGAGATTAGATACAATCGACAGTATTTAGTGTGGTGATATAAATGGGATACAGTAAAGAAATTTACAGAGCGACAAAAGCAAAAATGGAAGAAAGGCGCACCAAAGCCGAGAGAAGAGCGGAGCAGGTTCGTGAAGAGGTTTACAGAAGAGTTCCGAGAATAGAGGAGCTTGAAAAAGAAATATCTTCATGCGGAATACTTGCGGTTCGTGCGGTTTTAAACGGCGGAGATGTAAAGTCTGCCACGCAGGATTTGCGTGCCAAAAGTCTTTCTATGCAAAATGAAGTCAAAAAGCTGCTTACAGAAAACGGCTATGAAGAAAATTGCTTTGAACCGCATTACAACTGTAAATACTGCAAAGATACGGGATATATAGAAAAAGACGGAAGAACAGTGTATTGCCCTTGTTTTAAAAGATTGCTTGTAGCCACTGCGTGCGAGGAGCTTAACCGTACTGCGCCTTTAAGACTTTCCACTTTTGAGAGTTTTGACCTTAATATGTACAGTCATGAGGTTGATAAGGCGAGCGGAGTATCACCTTTTGATAAAATGCAAAAAATTTATAATTATTGCGTACAGTACGCAAGGACTTTTACGCCCGAGTCAAAGACTATACTTATGAGAGGCGGCACAGGTCTTGGCAAAACCCACCTTTCGCTCGCTATTGCCAATGAGGTTACAAGGCGTGGTTTCGGTGTAATCTATGTGTCTGCACCTATGCTTATGTCAACGCTTAGCAATATGCATTTTTCCAAAGAGTCTAACGATTCCGAATATTTTGAAATGCTCACAAAGTGCGATTTACTAATTATTGATGATTTAGGCACAGAGTTTTCAAATACTTTTTCAAATACACAGTTTTATAATTTGTGCAATTCAAGAATGCTTTTGAGAAAGCCTTTGATAATAAACACAAACCTTTCAATAACAGAACTTGAAAAAACTTATACTTCAAGATTTATTTCAAGAATATACGGAGAGGGTGTAAGGCTTAATTTTGTCGGCGACGATATAAGACTCAAAAAAAGTTTTAGCTAAAATTCCGTATTTTTTGTATTTTTCAAATTTTAGAAAAAATTGAAAAAAGATGTTGACAAAACACACTTTCCGCTATATAATAGCTATTGTTGATTGCGTGACAGTAAGCAACATGTCAATGCTAAACGAAAGTTAAAAACTTCTAAAAAAGTTTTAAAAAATTTCAAAAAAGTGTTGACAAAACGCACTTCATAATATATAATATATATCGTTGATTGCACGGCTTGCAGCAATGAGCAATAAACATTGAGGAATGGTGTAACGGTAGCACGACAGACTCTGACTCTGTTTGTTGGGGTTCGAATCCCTATTCCTCAGCCATTAAAAGCCCCGAGTAATCGGGGCTGTTTTTATCGAGGTGTAGCGCAGTTTGGTAGCGCACATCGTTCGGGACGATGGGGTCGCAAGTTCGAATCTTGTCACCTCGACCATCTGAATACGCCGGGTCACACTGATTCGGCGTAATTTTTTTATAAGACATTTTTGGAGGTTAATTATGAAAAAGGTAGTTTCTTTGGTAACAATATTTGTACTTTGTCTTACTGCGCTTGCAGGTTGTTCAGGCAGCAAAGAGGTTGATTTAAAAACAGTTCTTTCTGACATCAACTCTAAGTATTCATTGGACTTAAAAGAGCTTACAGATTCTAATGATCTTAAAAAATATTACAGCATAGACACAGAAGATGTTAAGCAGTTTGCGGCAGAAATCAATTCAGACAGCAATTCAAGAGTTGAAATCGTACTTGTTGAGGCTGTTGACGCTGACGCTGCATCAAGAGTAAACGATGCGCTTTCTAAGACATACACTTCAATCGTTACACAGTATTCAGGCTATAATGCCAAAAAACTTCCTATGGTTGAGGCTTGCAAGGTTACACAGGACGGCAACTATGTTACAATGATTGTTGCTGACCAGGGTCCTGAAATTCTTGAAACATTCTACGGCTACATAAAATAAAATCGTCAGATTATACGGGCGGACGCAGTTCGCCCGTTTTCTGTGTTATTAAACTTTTAACGGGAATATTGCTATGGTACAATCAGAATTAAAAAAACAGTTTTCACATATGAATAATATGCAGCAGCAGGCTGTATTTTGCACAGAAGGCCCTTTGCTTATACTTGCGGGTGCAGGTTCGGGCAAAACAACCGTTCTTGTAAACAGAATTGCGTATATTTTGCAGTCTGAACTTTGCAAACCGTGGCAGATACTTGCAATTACCTTTACAAATAAGGCGGCAGGGGAGCTTAAAGAGAGAATCTGCAACGCTGTTCCGGAAGGCGGTTCGGATATTTGGGCGGCTACATTTCACTCTACCTGTGCGAGAATTTTAAGAAGATACGGCGACAGAATCGGTTTTACAAGTCATTTTACCGTTTACGGTACTGACGATCAGAAAAAACTTGTAAAAGATATTTTAAAACAGCTTAATTATGACGAAAAAATGTTGCCGGTAAAAAGAGTGCTCAACGAAATTTCAAAAGCCAAGGATGAAATGCTTACTCCGCAGGAAATGCTCAAAAGAGCAGGTTACGATAACCTCAAGCAGTCCGTGGCAAAAGTATATGAAATTTACCAGTCAAGACTAAAAACCGCAGATGCAATGGACTTTGACGATATGCTCTGCAAGACTGTTGAGCTTTTTCAAAAATGTCCCGATATACTCGAATTCTATCAAAATCAGTTTAAATACATAATGGTTGATGAGTATCAGGATACAAACAAGGTGCAGTATAAATTTGTAAGTATGCTCGCCGCAAAATACGGCAACATCTGCGTTGTAGGTGATGACGACCAGAGTATTTACAAATTCAGAGGTGCTACAATTGAAAATATTCTTTCTTTTGAAAACACCTTTAAAGGCGCTAAGATGATAAGACTTGAGCAGAATTACCGCAGTACACAGAATATTCTTAATGCGGCAAATGGTGTTATTTCTAACAACACAATGCGTAAGGGCAAAACGTTGTGGACTGAAAATGCCGTTGGCGATAAAATTGAGGTGCATACTTCCGATTCCGAGCGTGACGAAGCTCAATTTATTGCAAAAACTATACTTGACGGTGTTGCCGATGGCAGAAAATTCTCTGATTTTGCAATTCTTTACAGAATGAATGCACAGTCAAACTCAATTGAGCAGGCTTTGTCAAGAAGCGGTATTCCGCACCGTGTAATCGGCGGCAGACGATTCTATGACAGAGAAGAAATCAGAGATATGGTTGCATATCTTCAGGTTATTAATAATCCGCATGACGATGTCAGACTGGGCAGAATTATTAATGTGCCAAAGCGTGGTATTGGCGCAACTACACTTGAAAAAGCCTCTGAAATTGCCGCAGGACTCGGCGAAAGCATATATTCCGTAATTAAAGATGCAGATGTATATCCACAGCTTTCAAGAGCCGCAACAAAGTTAAAGAGTTTTGTTGCGCTGATTGACGGTCTTATGGAGGCTGAACAAAGCGAAGATTATTCTCTTGCAGAATTATACAATCTCATTCTCGAACATACAGATTACGAAAAATATTTAAAAACAGAGAAAGACAACCCCGATGTAAGAATTGAGAACATCGAAGAGCTTTCTTCAAATATTATCAAATTTGAAGAGGATTACGCAGAAGAAGCGTCACTTTCAAACTTCCTTGAGGAAATTTCATTGCAGACAGATATTGATAACTATGATGCAGAAGCGGATTCATCGGTAATGATGACATTGCACAGCGCAAAAGGACTTGAATTTCCCGTAGTTTTCATTGCAGGTCTTGAAGAAGGTGTGTTCCCGTCAATTGCCACAATGATGAATCCCGATGAACTTAACGAGGAACGCAGACTTGCTTATGTAGGTATTACAAGAGCAAAAGAAAAGCTCTACATTACCAAGGCAAAGTCAAGAATGTTGATGGGTCATACAAGCTATAACAAAGTATCACGCTTTGTAAATGAAATCCCGTCCGAATTACTTAATTATACAGGCGAGAAAAAGACTTTTGCGTCAACAAACGGTTTTTCCGCATCCTCAAGTCATATCAGTATCGGTGCCGGTTCAAAATTCACACCTAACAAAAGTTTTAATACATTTACTAAACCTGCCGTTAAATCGGGTACTGTTTACAAAAAAGGAGATTGCGTATTCCATAAGGTATTTGGCAAAGGTATGATTATGAAAACCGAAAAAATGGGCAACGACACAATGCTTGAAGTTGCTTTTGATAAGGCAGGCACAAAAACTCTTATGGCTAATTTCAGTAAAATGGAAAAAATCTGATGAGGTGATTTTTTGAAGGCTTTAGCAAAATCATTAATGTGCGTAGCTATGGCGGCGTGTTCCGCAGTTGCATTTACAGGCTGTGACAATGATTCGGAATCTTCGGCTACAACAGCACCGCAGACTACAAATTCTACAGGTGCATCGACGCAGGGACTTACCGCTGCGCCTGCAACTGCTGATGAAGTACCTACTAATCCTGCATATAATTTTACAAAATTAAAACAGGATACCGACAGCATAACAGCTAATTTCGATAATACACTTGTTGCAAGTAAATTCAGAGGAACTGTATATTATAAACTCGGAAATGATTTTGAATATATAGGCAATAACGGCTATGCCGACAAGGGTTCGCATACAGATAATTCACTCAATACAAATTACTACATAGGTTCGCTTACAAAGCAGTTTACCGCTGCGGCTGTTATGATTTTACAGGAGCAGGATAAGCTGAGCACAGATGATACGCTTGACAAGTATTATCCAGATTATAAGTACGGTTCGGATATAACTATCCGTAATTTGCTTACAATGACAACAGGCTTGCCGGATTATCTCGGCAAATCTGACGAAAGCGTGCGTGCAAATGCTCCGCAGTACGATATTTCAGAGAAAAATTCCGCTAAAGATAATCATTCTGTTATTTTAAAATGGATATTGTCACAAGAAATTGATAATGATGAAGAAAATTACAGCTATTCAAATTCCGATTATTTTATTCTCGGTGACATAATCGAAAAGGTAAGCGGAAAAAGCTATGAGGAATTTTTGAAAGAAAATATTTTTGAGCCGCTCGAAATGACTTCGACAACCTTTGAGAGCACAGACCAACTCGCTACAGGTTATCAGGATATTTTTGACGATGAGTGGAATATTTATCCGGGTGTTGCGTATTCTTCTACGGGTCTTATTTCAAATTTGAGTGATTTGCTTAAATGGACTGACGCTATTACGGGAAGTGAATTGTTGTCTGCAAAATCCAAAGAAGAAATGTTCACTCCTTATAAATCAAGTTTTGCGTACGGTTTGTATGTTGACGATTGCGGTAATTATTATTGTGACGCAGCATTCTACAGATTTAATGCAAGAATTGTATTTGCACAGGACCAGAGCAAAGTATTCATCGCTTTTTCAAATTATACGCAGTCAAATCCGAAAGCTGTAAACAAAAATCTTGATGAAATTTTAAAGCCTTATTTAAAATAAATCAACTCAATATTCACAATTAAGTATAACCTTCATAAAATGTATTGTTACAGAGCGTAAGCCTGTTAATACATTTTATGGGGGTTAATTTTTATGCCAGATGTATCATACGGCACAGTACCACGGCAGTCGGGCAACGAACCGCTTACCGAAAACAAATGCACAGACGCTGTCTGCATAAACGCAAGCCGTATTTATGACAGCTGCGGCTCAAAGGATTGCCTTAGCAATCTTGCGGTTTATTTTACACCTTGCAGTCAAACTGTTATCAATAACGCATCATCTGTAAAAATCTGCAAGGCAAGTGTTATAACCGCCGATGTAAGCGTTGAATCAATCGCTTTTCATCGTGGCTGTTATGCGGTTGATGTTACATTCTATTTTGATATTTCTCTTGAGGCATATACCTGCGGTTCAACAATTCCGTCACGGGTAAACGGACTTGCAATTTACGGTAAAAGGTCGGTTCTTTACGGCAGTGAATCAAATTCAAAGAGTTTTTCGAGCGACAGTTGTATAGTTTGCTCTCAACCGGTTACATCATGCGGTTGCACGGAGTTTTTACCAAATGCAACCGTACAAATTTCCGAACCTATGGCTCTTTCGGCACGACTTATAAAAGGCAGTGTTCCGCAGCTTCCTTGTGCTCCTATACCTGAATGTGTAATAACATACTTTGGTGACGATTTTGCTGTGACCGGAGATGCGAGCGTAAGTGCCACTATCGGTATTTTTACAATTACACAGCTTGAGAGAAATGTACAGATTATGATTCCGTCATATGATTTTTGTATTCCTCGCAAGGAATGTAAGCCTGAAAGCGACGACCCGTGCGAAGTATTCAGCAGGGTAGATTTTCCTAACGAATCATTCTTCCCACCGAATGCAAGACCTGAAGAAAGAGAAAAATGCAATTTTGAGTGTGGCTGTAACGGCTGACAAAGAAAAAGGCAGGCAGTTTTTACTGTCTGTCTTTTAGCTTGTTTCATTAAAGTTAAGGTTAATTATGTCTTGATTTGAAGTTTGTATTAATAATTTTCTAATCTGAAAATCGCCCTAAAGAATCATAACGAAAATTTTTGTTTGAAAAGCATTTCGATTAAATCCGCTGTTTTTTCATAACCGAAGTCATTTGATTTTATAGTCAGATTGTAATTTTTTGCACAAATTATGTCATATCTATCTACAATACAGAAAAATAGTGTTAAAATTTATTCATTTTATTGACAAAGCATTTTTGCAGTGATAACATAGAAATATAAATATATTAGTTAGGGGTTATAAAATGAAAAAATTTAAAAAAGCTATTACAGCTATAATTGTTACCGCAATGCTTGCTTCCGCATTTTCTGCAATACCTTTCACTGCAAACGCAGTCGAAGTAAATGTACCAAAGGTTTCGCAGAGCAGAGATGCTGTGCATTCTGTTGTAACAAGCGGCGACTACCGTTATGAGAACATTGATGGCAAGTCAATTATTTTTTGGGAATACCTTGGCAGTGATACCGATGTAGTTATTCCGGAACAGATTGACGGCAAAACCGTAACTATGCTTGCTCGTGGTGCGTTTTATAATAAAACAAATTTGAAAAGCATCACTCTTCCAAAAACCCTTACATACATTAAGGGTTGTGCTTTTTGGGGTTGCACAAGCCTTGAAAGCGTAGTAATTCCGGACGGTGTTTCAACTATTGAAGAGTATGCCTTTACAGAGTGCTACAATCTTAAAAGTGTAACTATTCCTAAGAGCGTAACCTCAATTGGCGATAGATTATTCTTCCTCCTTAACTCAGACATTACAATTTATGGCTACGAAGGTTCGTATGCACAGAGTTATGTAAACTCTTACACCGATAGCAACAAGCTGAAATTTGTGGCTATTGATGGCAAAAAAGTACTCAAGGGCGATGCAAATGGTGACGGGATTGTAAATGTTTCCGATGTTACATCTATGCAGTTACATATTGCGGGTTCTAAAAATGATGACGGTATGCCTATAATAGATGAAAGCGACAAGGCGGTACTTGAGGCACTCGATCTCAACGGTGACGGTCAGCTTACAGTATTAGATGTAACAGAACTTCAGATGTATATTGCAGCTCAAAATTAAATATTCATATACCTTATAAACAAAAGAAGTGCAGCTCGTATGAACTGCACTTTTTGCTTGCTGTAATTTTGCTTTTATTCTGATATGGAATTTTCTATAATTTTCTCCGCACATTTAATTCCGTCGACTGCGGCAGATATAATTCCGCCTGCGTAGCCTGCGCCCTCTCCGCACGGATAAAGTCCTGCTACCGAAATACTTTGTAAATTGTTGTTTCTCATAATTCTGATTGGCGATGAACTGCGGGTTTCAACACCTGTCAGCACAGCGTCACTGTATGAAAAACCGTGTAATTTTTTATCCATTTGCACTATTGCCTGTCGCATTGAGTTTGTTATAAAATCAGGCAGACATTTATTAAGGTCGGTCGGTGTAAAGTCGGGACCTACAGACGGTTTTACATCACCGATTTTTGTACTTGCCTTATTTTCAATAAAGTCGCATACACGCTGAACCGGAGCATTAAAGTTTTCTCCTCCGGCAACAAATGCTTTATGCTCAAGTTCACGCTGAAAATGCATTCCTGCAAGCGGATTTTCCGATTGATAGTCGGCAGGTGTAATCCCGACAAGTAAGGCGGCATTTGAATTTTCTTCATTTCTTGCAAATTCACTCATTCCGTTTGTGCAAAGTCGATTTTCTTCGCTTGAGGCATTTACAACTTTTCCGCCCGGGCACATACAAAATGTATATACGCCTCTGCCGTTTTCAAGGTGAACATTTGTCTTATAGCTTGCTGCACCAAGCGCTTTGTTGCCTGCAAATTTGCCGTACTGTGATTTATCAATCATTTCTCTGTGATGCTCAATTCTTGCTCCGACAGAAAATGCTTTTGCCTCAATCGGTATAGCTTTTTCATTTAACATTTCAAAAGTATCTCTGGCGCTGTGTCCGATTGCAAGGATAATTGCATTGGTATCAATGGTTTGTTTAGTTCCGTTATGCTCAATTTCCGCACCTGTAACAGAATTGTCTTTTGCTGAAAATCCGATAAGTTTTGTTTCAAACATAACTTTTCCGCCGAGGCGGATAATTTCATTTCTTATGCTTTTAACTGTCGGTCTTAATTTGTCCGTTCCGATATGCGGCTTTGCATTGTAAAGAATTTCGTCAGGCGCTCCGTGTTTTACAAATTCAATAAGTACCTTGCGCTGACGGGTGTCTTTAGTGCCTGTGGTAAGTTTGCCGTCAGAAAAAGCTCCGGCACCGCCTTCGCCGAATTGTACATTGCTTGTTGTGTCAAGAATACCGCTTTTCCAAAAGTTATGTACATCTTCCGTTCGGGTATCTACATCTCTGCCACGCTCTATTAAAATCGGATTTGCACCGCTCTGTGCAAGTATAAGTGCGGCAAATAATCCTGCAGGGCCTGCTCCGACTACCACAGGGCTGACTGTACCTCTGAATTTTTCAACATTATATTCATATTTTTCTGCGATTTCGGCATTTTTAAATTTTTTGCATATCTTTTCTTCGTTTACAAAAAGTTCTGCGTCAACGGTTGCAAGAAAAAATATATTATCCTTTTTTCTTGCGTCAATCGAGCGTCTGAAAATCGTACAGCTTTTAAAAAACTTTTTATCTACATTAATAAGTTTTGCCGCTTTATTTAAGACGGTTTCGCTTGTGTAGTCAAGAGGTAAATGTATATTGCTTATTCTTATCATAGGTTTTCTCCTGTTATAATACCGCTTGCAAAAGCAAAATGCAGGTTAAATCCGCCGCAATCTCCGCAAACATCGAGTGCTTCGCCGCAGATGTATAGATTTTTTATAACTTTGCTTTCAAATGTATAGCCGTTTACTTCGTTTCCGTTTACGCCGCCGAGCATTACCTGCGCTTTTGAAAAATCTTTGCATTGTTTACATTCAAATTTCCAATTTTGAATTAAATTCGCAAGTGATTTTAGTTCTTTGTCGCTTAACTTTTTACAGCTTTCTGTCAATGCTTTGTTTGTAATGCTTTTAATAAGTGCTGTTCCTATTTTTTTATGAAAAAGACCCGTGAAAAATTCTTCGAGCGGTTCATTTGCAAACAGCTTTTTTCTGTCATTAAGTAAATTTAATAATTCTATATACGAATAATCTTTTGTAAGATTTACGGAAATAATCGGATTTTTGGTTTTGGGTAAAAGAGTTGTGAGATTGAACACACAAATTCCCGAAAGTGCATTATCCGTAAACTGCACTTCGCCGATTTCGCTTTTTACTGCTTTTTCGCCGTCATAAAGAGTAACTTCCGCTTTAGCACGGATTCCTTTAAGACTTTTCATAAAATCACTTTTGACCTGAATAGGACAGAGGGCAGGGAATAACGGTGTGATTTTATGACCGAGATTTTTTATAACATCAAGTCCGAGTCCTGTGCCGCCTGCTGTAGGAAAGGCCTTTCCGCCGCATGACATAACTACTTTTTTGGCGGTGTATTCTCCGTTCGAGGTTTTGATATTGAAAAATTCGCCTTTTTTACGGATAAGTTCAACTTTGCAGTCGCATATGATTTCGATTTTCAGCCTTTTAATTTCCATAAGCAAAACATCAAGCACGGCACTTGCTTGTCTTGAATGAGGATAAACAAGTCCGTTTGTTTCTGTGTCGCATACAAGACCTAAGGTTGAAAAGAAATTTATAAGTTTTTCTGCGGAAAATCTGTTTAAGATTTTAGAAACATCAAAACTGCCGTGATAAAATTCTTTACTGACATTGGTATTTGTCAGATTACAGCGGCCGTTGCCTGTAACAAGAATTTTTTTGCCTGCTTTGCTTTGAGCCTCAAGAATTGCTATTTTTAAATCTCTGTTATTTCGTTTTGCCGATATAGCCGCCGCAAGTCCCGCAGCACCCGCACCGACCGTTATTATATCATAATTTGTATTTTTCAAAGTTATCATCCTAAAAAACAGGGCAGCCAAAGCTGCCCGTCGGTTATTATTTTGGAGCAAAAATTGCGCTTAATCCGCCGAATAAGCCCATACTTGCAAGTCCCATAATTATACCTGCAAGAATTACACCGAGCATTACTGCAATTACGCTTGACTTAAAGTCCATATCGAGCATACTTGCGGCAAGTGTACCTGTCCAGGCGCCTGTACCGGGAAGAGGAATACCTACGAATAAAAGTAAAGCGAAGAACAAACCTCTGCCGGCCTTTGCCTGCAATTTTTTACCGCCCTTTTCGCCTTTTTCAAGGCAGAATTTAAAGAATTTTCCTATAAATTTTTTGTCGCTGCCCCATACAAGAATTTTTCTTGCAAAGAAATATATAAAAGGTACGGGCAACATATTACCTAAGATAGCGAGGACATACACCCAGAATAAATCAAGCTGCATTCCTACACCGAACGGAACGGCACCTCTCAGCTCAATAAGAGGAACCATAGCAATCAAAAATACCAAGATATAGTTTAACAAAACAATACTCCTTTCAAAATAAAGGTACTAAAATAGTATAACAGATACCGATATATATTGCAATTTATTTTTTATCTAAAAAACTACAGCTTTTACGCAAAATTTTAACATACATTTAAAATATAACCATTCCTTTATTTGTCGATTGACATATTATGCAGATTTGTGTAAAATAATACGAGGTGACTAAAAATGGATACTTACAGTTGCAGTAAAAAAGTAAAAGCAATTTTAATAATAATCACACTTGCACTTGTGGCATTTGCCTTTATTCACTCTTCAATGCCTGCCGATATTTCGGAGGAGGAGAGCGGAAATGTTCTTGAGCTTTTGGAAAAATTTTTATCCTTTATCGGATTCACTCCCGACCTTACAGACCATATAGTAAGAAAAACTGCGCATTTCAGCGAATACACCGCAATAGGCGCAATGCTTATGTCATGCGCATTTGCTTTTGACAAACTGAAACCGTATAAATACTATATAAATGTAATGTTTTGCGGACTTGCGACTGCGGTCTGTGACGAAACCATACAACTTAATGTAGAGGGCAGAGCGGGAATGATTACAGATGTACTGCTCGACTTTTCGGGTGTGATTTTCGGCACATTAATAATGCTTTTTATTTTTTTGATATACAAAAAGCGTTTTATCGCTAAAAGTGAAAATAAATGAATATTTAAGATTAGGAAAGGAAACAGAAACGAATGGAAAATGTAAAAGAAAACAAAATGGGCATTATGCCCATGACAAAACTGATACTTACTATGTCGTTGCCTGCAATTTTTTCAATGACAATTATGGCAATGTACAATGTAGTTGACAGTATTTTTATCGGACAGTACAGTCAGGAAGGACTTAATGCCACTTCACTTGCTTATCCGTTGCAGATGCTTTTGATTGCTGTAGCGGTCGGTACGGGCGTCGGTATTAACTCGCTTGTTTCAAGACGATTTGGCGAAAAGAATTTTAAAGAGGCAAACGAGGTTGCAACCCACGGTCTGCTGTTAAGTTTTTTCAGCTACGCAATATTTCTTGTCCTCGGTATTGTGATTTCAAGACCTTTTATGATGCTTTATACAACCAACGAAAATATCATAGAATACGGTACACAGTACCTTACAGTGGTTCTCTGCTTTTCGCTCTTTACGATTATAGAAGTTACAATCGAAAAAACTTTGCAGGCTACGGGCAATATGATTTTTCCAATGTTGTTTCAGCTCACGGGAGCGGTAATTAATATTATTTTTGACCCGCTCTTGATTTTCGGTATAGGTCCGTTCCCAGAACTCGGTGTTACAGGAGCAGCTGTTGCAACGGTATTCGGTCAGTTTTGCAGTATGATTTTTGCACTTCTGATAATTTTCTTGAAATCTCATTTAATTAAAATTACATTCAGAAAATTTAAATTCAGTATGAAGACTGTAAAAAATATATATGCCGTTGGTTTCCCGTCTATTATTATGCAGTCGATAGGTTCGATTATGATTGTCGGACTTAACGGTATTCTTGCCGCTTCCGAGGCTTCGGTAACGGTTCTCGGTGTTTATTATAAATTGCAGAGCTTTGTGTTTATGCCTTGCTTTGGACTTAACCAGGGCGTTATGCCGATTATCGGTTACAACTACGGCGCAAGAAACCGCAAGCGTGTATATTCCGCACTCAAGCGTGGTATTATAATTGGCGTAATTATTATGACTTTAGGCACATTGGCAATGTGGATAATCCCTGAACAGCTTATTTCAATGTTCGGCGGCACAGAGGAACTTATGAAGATCGGCGTGCCTGCGTTCAGAATTATAAGTCTTTGCTTTATTCCTGCCGCAGCGGGTATTATCTTTACCACCTTGTTCCAGGCAGTCGGCAAGGGAATGAGAAGTCTTATTATGTCTTTTGCCCGTCAGCTTGTGCTTATTTTACCGATTGCGTTTATTTTCTCAAGAATTTGGGGAATCGGAGCAGTTTGGTACGCATTCCCGATTGCCGAGATTTTCTCGCTTACTATTGCGATTTGTTTCTTTATAAATCTTGTTAAAGGCGATTTTAAAAAGTTAGGTTAATTTTGTCCACCTCAGTGCATATATTGCATTGAGGTGGTTGTTTTGACAGAAGAAAATTTTACAAATGAAATTACATACGATGACGGTTGGCAGAGTGCCTCTTGCCCCGAATATTCAACTCCTGCGCATACGGAAACGGAAGAGGAAAGCCCTCAAAATACAGAATTACCGCCGCAAAAGCGTAAAAAATCTCACAATACGCAAGTCCTTGTTACGATGCAGCTTATAATATGTTTATTGCTTGCTTTGGCTGCGTTTGTTATAAAAACTGTCGGCGGCGATTTTTACACTGCTGTCCGTCAATGGTATTACGGCGAACTTAACAAATCAATTATAGCCGAAAATACTCCCGACGATTACAATTTATCCGAAATTTTCGGTACAGCGACAGACGATGAAGTTTGAACTGTTCAATATTAAATTCAGTGTTTCATACACATTGCTCTGCCTGATTGCCGTTTGTATTATACTTGATATATTCGGCGGATTTGTAATGTGCAGTTTTGCTGTGGTCATTCACGAATCGGGGCATCTTTTAATGATGCTGATTTTCGGCAGCAAACCGAAGAAAATAAGCATTTCTTTGTTTGAAATTGCAATAAATGACGAAAGCCGACAGCAAAGAGGTGATTTACAGAATTTTCTTATAGTTTTTTTCGGGCCGTTTGCTAATTTTATTTGTTTTATTATTATTTTTCTGATATACTTATTTAGTGAAACAGATTTATTAAAATTTGCTTATGTAAATCTGTCGCTCTGTCTTTTAAATTTACTGCCTGTAATGTCGTTTGACGGCGGGCAGCTATTGTATATTTTGCTTAGCCGCAGATTTACAGGTCATACGGCGGAAAAGGCAGTAAATATCATAACTTTCATCGCATTATTTCCAATAGCTGTGCTGGGATTTATAATACTTTTTAATTCGGATTATAATTTTTCGCTGTTGTTTGTATGCGGTTATATTATACTTTCATTAGTTTTTAAAAATAACAGGTATTTCTGACGGAGGTAATACAATGGTCAGCAAGGAAGTAGAAAAACTGTTGCTAAAGGTTCAAAAGCCGGGCAGATATGTTGGCGGAGAGCTTAACGCAGTCGTAAAAAATAAAAAAGATGTTGATGTGAGGTTTGCTTTCTGTTTTCCTGATACCTACGAAGTGGGAATGTCGCATCTCGGAATGAAAATTCTATACAGTTTGTTTAATTCAATTCCATATATATGGTGTGAAAGAGTTTTTGCGCCGTGGATTGATATGGAAGAAGAAATGATTAAAAATAATATTCCGCTTTATGCACTTGAGAGCGGCGACCCTGTGTCGGATTTTGATTTTATCGGTTTTACATTGCAGTATGAGCTTAGCTTTACAAATGTGCTCAATATGCTTAAGCTTTCTGGTGTGCCGATTAAATCCCGTGAGCGTACAGGTTTAAAGCAGATTGTTGTGGCAGGCGGCCCTTGCACCTGCAACCCCGAGCCGATTGCAGATTTTATCGACCTTTTCTTCATAGGTGAGGGCGAAGAGGTTGACCTTGAGGTAATGGAGCTTTACAGAAAGTGCAGAGCAGAGGGTAAGTCAAGAGAACAGTTTCTCATTGAATGTGCACAGATAGAGGGCGTGTATGTGCCGTCGCTTTATGATGTTGAGTACAACGAGGACGGCACAATTAAACGGTATATTCCAAAGCACGGTGCTCCGTCTGTTGTTCACAAGCGTCTTATGAAGAAAATGGACGAAAGTTATTATCCCGATAATTTCGTAGTTCCGCTTGTGGAAATTGTGCATGACAGAGCGGTTCAGGAGATTTTCCGTGGCTGTATTCGTGGCTGTCGTTTTTGTCAGGCAGGATTTATTTATCGCCCCGTAAGAGAAAAATCTCCCGAAGTTATCAATAAGCAGTGCAGAGCATTGTGTGAGAATACGGGTTATGACGAAGTGTCGCTTTCTTCGCTGAGTTCAAGCGACTACACACAGATTGTGCCGTTGCTTACAAAACTCAATGAGTGGAGTAAGGACGAAAAAGTCAGTATTTCTCTGCCGTCATTGCGAGTTGACGGTTTTACCGACGATATTATGAATAAAATCAAAACAGTGCGTAAAAGCGGACTTACATTTGCGCCCGAGGCGGGAAGTCAGCGTATGCGTGATGTTATCAATAAAAATGTTCAGCATGATGAGCTTATGCAGACCTGCGCAACAGCTTTTGCAGGCGGTTGGACTACTGTAAAACTGTACTTTATGATCGGTTTGCATACAGAAACAATGGACGATGTAAAGGCAATTGCCGACCTTGGACAGGCTGTAGTCGATACTTATTATAATTGCCCGAATAAGCCAAAGGGAAAGGGTGTAAGAGTAACAGTTTCTGCGTCATCATTTGTGCCAAAACCGTTTACGCCGTTCCAGTGGCACGGACAGGACACAATCCCTACTTTACACGCTAAACAACAGCATATCAAAGAAAGCATTACAACCCGCAAGATTCAGTTTAATTACCACGATGCCGACACAAGTTACCTTGAGGCGGTATTTGCCCGTGGTGACAGAAAGCTGTGTAAAGCAATGGAAATTGCCTGCGAAAAAGGTTTTCATTTTGACGGTTGGGGCGACTGCTTTGACTTGCAGAAATGGCTTGATATTTTTGAAGAGTGCGGCATTGACCCGACATTCTACGCAAACCGTCAGCGCTCGTTTGACGAGGTATTTCCGTGGGATCACCTTGACTACGGCGTAACTAAGGATTATCTTATTAAAGAATGTAAAAAAGCATATGAAAATACAACAACACCGCATTGCCGTTTGAAGTGCAACAACTGCGGTGCGGCAAAATACGGGGAGGGTGTGTGCTTTGAAAAACGCAAGAGTTTGGTTTAAGAAAGATAACGAGTGCCGTTATATATCGCACCTTGACCTTAACCGCTGTATGTTAAGAGCATTGCACAAGAGCAAAGCTCCGATATGGCATACCGAGGGATTTAATCCGCACCCGTTCGCAACTTTTCCTCTGCCGCTTTCACTCGGATTCAGAGGAATTAACGAGTGTATGGATATAAAATTGATTGAAGATATTTCCGATGAAGAATTAATCAACAATCTTAATGCCTGCCTGCCGCAGGGCATAAGGGTTTTTGCGGTTACAGAGCCGATTATGAAAGCCGGAAAAATTGCGTATGCAAGGTTTAATATGAAAATCAGCAGTGATAATCTTAACTCTGATAAAGTATATACCGCACTGAAAGAACTTTTGGAAAGCGAAGAAATTATGCTTGAAAAGAAGTCAAAGTCGGGTTACAAGACTGTTGATTTAAAGAAAAGTATTAAAAATTATTCTTTATCGGAAAAATGTGATTTTGCCGAGCTTGAAATTGTACTTTCCGCAGGCAGTACCGACAACGCAAATCCTAACCTTATTATCAAGGCTTTGGAAAATGCTGCGGGTGAAGAATTTTACGCCGATATTACGAGAGAAGATTTATATAATTCTGATATGGAATTATTTAGATAAACTATGTTTACATTTACAATTCGCATTGCAAATTCATACCAAGCAATTTTTTAACGGCAGCATTGACAAAGAATTTGAAAAACTTGAAGACGAAATTTCAGCAAAATTTCTTGAGTATATCAAGCTGTATTCTAAGCTGTAATTAAGATTTTTAAAAAATCACACAAAGTTTCACATTTTTTTGTACTTCTATTCATATAATCGTCACAAAAGCAGGTTATTATATAAGCACAATAAAGTTAACAAGAAGTTTTCATAGATTTTCCTCTTCTAAATTTTCTAACCAATGCAATGACCGACACAGTCGGTCATTTTGCTTTTTACCGAAAACGGAGCAGTTATGTATTATTATTCTCTAAACGAATATTTAAAAAACACCTTTGGCGAAAAGGTATATAAAATTTCACTTGACGGCGGTATGACTTGCCCTAACCGTGACGGCAAAATAGACACACGGGGGTGTATTTTTTGCAGTAGGGGAGGTTCGGGAGAATTTTCCGCCGACAGAAACCACAGCATAACCGAGCAAATTCGGGAGGCTAAAGAGAGAATCGGCAGAAAAACCGATTGTAAAAAATTTATTGCTTACTTTCAGCCGTTTACAAATACATATGCGCCCGTTGAATACCTTGAAAAAATTTTCACCGAGGCTATAGAACCCGATGAAATTGTCGCTTTGTCGGTCGCTACCCGTCCCGACTGCCTGCCTGACAAAACCGTAAATTTGCTCTCAAGACTTAATAAAATAAAGCCTGTGTGGGTGGAACTCGGCTTGCAGACAGTTCATAAAAGCACGGCAGACTATATTCGCCGTGGATATGACTTAAACGTGTATGATGATGCGGTTAAGCACCTGCACAAGGAGGGCATAAGCGTAATAACGCACATTATAATCGGTTTGCCTGATGAAACGGAAGATATGATAGTGCAGAGTGCTGAATATGCGGGCAAATGTTCCGACGGAATTAAGTTACAGCTTTTGCACATATTAAAGGATACCGACTTATGCGATGAATACGAAAAGGGCAATGTGCCCGTTCTGTCGCTTGAGCGATATGCGGATATACTTGTAAAATGCCTTAGAGTTATCCCAAAAACCACCGTAATACACAGGCTTACGGGTGACGGAGATAAAAAAATACTTGTAGCCCCCTTGTGGAGCGCAGACAAAAAGCGTGTGCTTAACTATATTAACAAGGTATTAAGGGAAAGCGAATAATAAGTATTATTAATTTTAAAAAAAGTCTTGATTTTCTTTTGCGTATTTGATATAATAGGCATTGTCTTTGGAGAGATGTCCGAGCTGGCCGAAGGAGCATGATTGGAAATCATGTGTACGGTAATCACCGTACCAGGGGTTCGAATCCCCTTCTCTCCGCCATAATTTTAAAAAGTCTTGTCGATTTCGGCAAGGCTTTTTCTTTTACTATAATGTTTTATTGTGAAAAATATTGCTAAAAAAGTGCGGTTATAACAAATAACTGCCAAACCAATGCAAATTATGCATATTAACAGCAAAAAATTTTTGTTATAAAAAATTTATAAAATTATAATTCTTTGAAGTAATTTAAAATATTATTATTGCACAATAATTATATATTTGTTTTGTATATAATTAATAAAGAAATGTCAAAATTGACAAAACATCAAAAAAATATTGAAATAAAAACCTAAAAATGTTATAATATAAAGGAATAAAATTATGGGTTAGTATATGGTCTGACTGCCGAATACAGCAAATTCACCGAAGGTCAGTCGGTAAAAGCGGTCGCCGTCAAAGCAAAACTTCCCTCTCGGACGGTACAGACTTACTCGGCTCATATGTTTCAATTTTTTTAATGGAGGTAATAAAAATGAAAACGAATTTCAAGCGTATTGGCAAACAGTCGATTTCTATTGTGCTTGCTGTTATGATGATGCTTTCGACTATGCTTGTCGGTATGGTTACTTCGAATGCGGCTAATGAAACAGGATACACATATAATAAAGATTATATGTATGTTGATCTATCTGCGATTAGTAAAGTTGCAAGTGGTGTAAACTATTATTGGGATGATGCCTTCACAAACTATGGTGGTTGGATTACTGATAAAGAAGATCTTGGAAATTACACTTATAAATTTGATTTTTCTGCTATAGGTAGTCACGAATATTTCAGAGGTTTTAAAATTGTATGGGCTGGTTCCCCAGGAACTAATATAGCTGTTCTTGAAAACAATACTTATAACTGCGTTAAGGTTAATTCAGATTATACTCTTTCTTGGACTACATATAGCAGTACAGAACCTACCACTAAATACACTGTAAATGTTGATAAAAATATCACAAACGGTACAGTTACTCCTTCTGCTACCTCACTTGCGGCAGACGAAACATTTACGGTAACAGCCACACCGAATGTCGGTTATGAGCTTGATACTGTTACTGTAAAAGATGCAAGTAATAATGAAATCAAGCCTAATACTAACGGTTCTTACACAATGCCTGCGAGCAATGTAACTGTTTCTGCTACATTTAAGGTAAAGACAGATGCCAAATACTCTGTTACATACACAGCTCCTACAGGCGAGGGCGTAGTAGATTCAAGTATTGATCCTACAGAAACTACATTAGCCGCAGGTACATCTGTAACTGTTACTGTTACAGTAAACGACGGTTACACAGCTTCTCTTGCTGTTGACAGTGCAACAGTAACAACTTCTACAAGCGGCAATACTTATACATTTACATTCTCAATGCCTGCAAAGGCAATCACAGTTGCTCCTAAGGTTACAAAAGCCGGAGAAAATACCGGTACATTGATTCCGAATCTTTACCTCATTTACAGCGACAGCAGTTCAAAACCGAGTGATTTCACACAGTATCTTAACCTTTACTATAATTCAGATAATCAGGTGTATGCTTACTTTGACGAGTCGAACTTTGACGACTCTAAAGAATATTGTTTTATGATTTCTAATTCAAAAGGTGAGTCAACATCATGGGAATATGCGTATGAAAATTACAATAAATCTAAAACTTTATCTGATAGTGAAAAACTTGAATGCGGCCAAAGCGATCATTGGTTGCCTATGGCAGGTCAAGGCCAAAGTGTACAAGCAGTTTTCGCAAAGTTTAAAGTACGTGATGCTTATGTAGGTACTATTTCAAGTGTAAAGATTAACCTCGGTTACTACGACGGTAAGGACATTGTTGAGAGTTCAACTGACTCTTCAAAGGCTACAACTTACGAGGTAATTCCTACAAGTGGTGTAGAGGGAATGGTTCAAGTATTTGCTAAAGACGGTACTATCAGAGCTACATATCAGAAGTATGCTGATATGGCAGACACTGTACTTACAGCAGAAAATACGGCTGATTTGACTAAATATGCTAAAAAAGATTATTACGATACAGCATATGCAAAAGTCGGTACTAAACTCAAGATTACAACTACTATTGGCGAAGGCTACAGAGAAAAATATTTTGTAAAGGCTTTCTCAATCAACGGTTATTCATACGGTATTATCAACGCTTCACAGGCAGATACCACAGACGGTGTATATACTTGTGAATATACCATTCCTGAAGATTTTGAGGGCAGCAGAATAGAAATCACACCTATTTACTACTACATTGATGATACTGATACAGTAACTTTCTATGTAGAGGGCTTTGACGAAACAGTACAGGCTAAGTGGGGCAACACAGTTGCTGTTCAGGCTTGGTACACAAACGGCGTAGAAAAGGACGAATTTAATTCTCTAACAAAGAATGCGCTTGGCGGTTATCCCGGTCAGCCTTTGGTATATGAGGGTGGTAAATATTCAATGCAGATTCCTAAGTACCTTAATGGTAATAAAGCCAATACGGTATCCGGTATTACATTGAACAACTACTTCTGGGACGATATACATAAACAGAGCTTCTCAAATACGAAAGATGACAGTGAATTTAACTGCCAGACCTATGACTATGATGACTTCTACAAACTTTCTGAAACTGCGGATGTAGATAATATTATCTTCGACTTCCGTTACAGAACTACAATAGATAATGCCCCTAAGGACAATTTAACCAACTCTACTTATAATCCGGACGAACTTGAACCGCTTAAGGATTACTATGGTAATATCGTTGACATCTTTGGAAATATTCTTTCAAAAGATTGGACTGCTGAATATGACAGCAAGCATCTTACAGTAATATCTGACGGTTATAAGAATAATGAAAATATTGGTAAATATGCTACTGAGTGGTCAGTATATGACAAAGACGGTACATACATTACTACAATCAACTGTTCTAGCCTTATTGATGAGACCAAGGTTGACTCTGCTTATCAGGTAGCTTATAACAAACTTAAGCAGCAATATGCCGGTTTACCTGTAAAGATTGCTTATGAAATGTCAAAATTTGACGGTTTCGATAAGGGTACTCGTGCTGACGGTCGTTGGTATTTCTCTAAGAAAGCTCAGAAGATTTCCGCTAATGTTAAGATTGAGTACAGAGCAGACGATACTTCTCCGTTTATCGAAGACGCATTTGTAGCAGACAGCAATGTCGGTGAAAAAACAGGTGCTAAGGCTTACTTTACAAATGCCGATTACAACGGCAAGACAACTTGTCAGGGTGAAGTCGACGGCGGTAACTTCAGTGTTCATGCTCAAACAGACGCCAATGCTAATTACTATTTCCTTGGCTGGTACCTTAAGACCTCTGACGGTTATTCATTCATTACTAATGAGTCCGATACTGACATCCCAATGACAAACAACGCAACTTATGTTGCTCGTTTCATTAATACTCCAAGCGGCACATTAACACTTTCACACACATTGCTTGACGGTTCTGCTTATGGCAAAACTTTCATTAAAGCAGACATCATAGACAGCGCAAATAATGTTAAGGCTTCTATTGACGAAACATCAGGTAACCTTGTAATTCCTTCAAAATATGTTACTTATACAAGCACATATATCATTCGTCTTACACTTAGAACCGTACCTTACGGTAACGATACTGTAGAAGGCTTCTATGAAGGTTACAGTAGTGACAAACCTGTACGTTATAATAAAGATTTTACAGGTACAGGTGAGCAAACTTACAGTGTAGAGCGTGCAATTAGCTCATTGTTTGAAGAAATCAAAAACGCCGATGGCAGTATTTCTTACAAACTTAAAAAGTCAAACATTCCGTTCTATTCAAATATCACATCAAATCCACTCGAATACAAGATTACTTACACTTATAAAACAAGACTTAACGGTGAACAGAGTTATGTTATTAAGGATAAAGTATCAGGTATTGAGTTAGAGGAAATGTGGGCTGAGAATGTAGCTGCCGGTCTTGAGAATAAAGAACAGCTTAGCAAAGCATTCATCATAAGGAAAGCTCCGTTTGTTTCAAACTTCAGAGAAGTAATTACGTGGGATATGGATAAGGCGACTATTAACGGTTATGTTGCAACAGTATCGGCTAACACAACCACTGTTGATCTTAATATTTCTGCTTTGACAGTTGATGGTCAATGGACACAGCCTGCTACAGTTAAGTATGGCGAATTAGCTATGTCTTCGGACGGTGATTATCTCTACAAGACAGGTACAACTGAATTCCCTGAAAAATTCAATTATTCCGGCACTACTGAATATGAATTCAGCTTCTGGGCTATCTTTGATAACATAGATGAGGCTAAAAAGTACAGCGACGCAGTAAAAGCTTATATGTTAGATGCTCCTGCTGCGGATATGTCACAGAGATTAACTGCTCTTACAAAACTTGACGGTTATAAGAATCTTATTTCTAAGTCATATTCTAAGGAATATAACTACATCAGCTATCAGAATTATTATATAGTTCCTGTTTATGCAGGCAGGTTTGCAAAGAGTGAAATCAATGAGTCGCAGGCAAGCATCAGACTTCTTGAATACACCAGAAACCAGTGGACAGATAAAATTTATGGTGTTAATGGTAACGGTACTAAAAATGACGGCGGTTCAAAGACCGATTACCTCTACACAGACTTTGCACTCAGCTTTGATAAGGATCAGGAACTCATCAAGAATAATGCTAATATCAAGGTTGGAGTTACCTTTGAAGTCGTTGCAAAATATAAAAAAGATTTTGACCTTAAAAATTATGCAACAGATTCTGATAAAAATAGTATCGGCAATTTGGTAAAGGCTACAACTGCAAACGGTAAGGTAGGCACTTACACAATGGACGGTGCTGAAAGAAATGTTTACAAATATGAGATTAATAACTCTAATATTTCTGTAAAGAACAGAATTGAGTATTATTTAAGATTCAAGAACAGTGAAACATCACAGCAGAATGTTATGAAGGTTTACTCATATATTTATGATACAGTTTCAGGAAAGATTTACTTAAGTGATCCTGTTTATATGAATATGTATGATATCGGTAACCTTACATATATTACTTCTGACTTAGCAAACATCAACTTAGGTCCTGACGCAACAGTTTGATGATTTGAATTTTTTGGCAGGGCAGAGTAAAATCTGCCTTGCCGTTAAAATACTTATGGAGGTATTTGAATGAAAAACAAAAAGGTTTATTCTTCGCCTGAAGTTGAAGTAACTAAATTCTCATTTGAGAATATTCTCGCTGGCAGTGAGAATGATGATGTTGAATTGCAAAGAATTAAACAGAGCAACCCTGATGTTATTGCTACTGATGGTGCTGATGTAGAATGGTAATTTGTTATGAAAACTAAAAAATTTGTAAGAATTGCAAGTGTTATGCTTGTATTAATATTCACAATGTCAGCTTTTGTATCTGCTAACGCAGCTACATATTTTGAAGAAAACGGTTTTAAATATTCACCTATAAGCAAATTTAATTGCAGAATTTACGGATATACAGGCACTGATAAAAATGTGTCAGTTCCAAACAAACTTTCTTCCTTTACCGTATTGGAAATTGCCGATTCTGCTTTTACGAATAATAAAGATATTGAATCTGTATCATTTGCAAACGCTAAGGCAATCGACGCTATAGGCGAGTTTTCGTTTGCGGGCTGTACATCTTTAAAATCAGTTAATATTCCGAGTACACTTGATAAAATCGGTTTCGCTTCATTTATGGGTTGTACTTCTTTGACTGACATTAACATCAGCTCTAATATTTCTGTAATTAACGGACAGGTTTTTCAGAACTGCACTTCTTTAACAGAGTTTACCGTTCCTAATTCTGTCGGTACAATTTCGGATTTTTCATTTGCAGGCTGTACCTCTCTTGAAAAAGTCGTTATTCCGAAAACAGTTAAAAATATTTCTGACAAAGCATTTTTGAATTGCGATAAACTTACAATTTTCGGTTATACAAATTCTTATGCTCAAACTTATGCAGAAGAAAACGGAATTAACTTTGTTGCACTTGACGAAAAAACTTTGTACGGTGATGTTAATCTTGACGGCAAGATAGATATTAATGATGTAACACTTCTACAGCGTTACATTGCAGGTGAGTCTGTATTAACGGATGACGCTGTTAAGGCTGCCGACTTTAACAAGGACAGAATTATTGATATAATTGATGCTACAGCAATTCAGACATTTATCGCTCACGGTCAAAACTAAATTATTAAACTTAAGCACAGGTGGCAACATCTGTGCTTTTTTGTTGCGTATTTTCCTTTTTTGTAATATAATATATTTTGGTGATGTTATGCCGATTTACAAAATTGCTGATATTATAAGCGATATAAGACCTAAATTTCCGACATTTGAAAAAAATGCAAAGAATTATGAGTATTCGGGCAACGAACCTGCTCAAATTAAACTTGCAGTCAAAGAAGATTTTCTGCGTGAAAAATACAACGAGAATATGCTCTTTTCTATCGGTGAATTGGAATGTATTTTTATGTCAGATGTTTTCAATAAAAAAATTCTGAAATATAATGCAATATTTCTCCATTCGTCTGCAATCCTTTATAAAGGCAAAGCGTATCTTTTTTCTGCCGATTCGGGAGTGGGCAAGTCAACGCACACAAAACTGTGGATAAAAAAATTCGGCGCTGAAAATGTACAGATAATCAATGATGATAAACCGATTATCAGATTTATTGACAACGATTGGTATGTGTACGGTTCGCCTTTTGACGGTGGAACGGGGATAAATAAAAATATCCGTGCAAAACTCGGCGGCATTATTTTTCTTGAAAGGGCAGAGGAGAACAGTATTGAAGTCCTTGACAAAAACAGTATTTTTTCAAGAATATATAAAAATACGATTAAATTTTCTCTTGATGATGAATATGCGGGATATATGTTAAATACGGCTGATAAGTTGATTAAGGAAAATTATTTCTATTTGCTAAAATGCAATATGAATATTGAATCGGCGGAAATTTGCGAAAAATTTTTACTGACAGGAGATAGCTATGGAAAAGCTGAAAAAAATACTTGATTCCGAAACCAATAAGTGGATAGTAAAAAAAGCCAAACCACAGGTTTTCGGTATTATAATTATGTCTGTTATTTTCGGCGGAATGGCATATCTCGGTGTTGCGGTCGCTACTTTGTCGAGGGGTATTGTGGATTCGGCGGTTAACTCTGATGTCGGCGGAATTGTGTATTTCGCAATTATACTTATTTCACTTACGATCGCACAGCTTGTCATAAGAATTATAAGTAAGGTGCTGACTTTCAATGTATCGTCAAAACTTGAAATTTCTATAAAACAAGATATTTTCGATAATATTATCAGAAAAAAATATAATGAGATTTCAAGCATACACACCGGCGAACTACTTAACAGAATAACAAGCGATGTGTCGGTTTTAGTCAGTTCGATTATTTCTATAGTGCCGAATATGGTGTATTTTATCGTAAAATTGGTTGGTGTTTTTGTTGTACTGTTTGCTATTGATAAAACTTTCAGCCTTGTTTTTGTTTTCGGCGGTGCGCTGATGTTTGTTGTTGTGCTGCTTTTTAAGTCAAAAATGAAAACATTGCATAAGGCGGTACAGGAATCTGACGGTAAGACAAGGTCGTTTTTTCAGGAGATTTTTTCAAGTCTGCTTGTGGTAAAAGTTTTTGGCGCTGAAAATAAGGTGTCTGAAAATGCTATGAATTTGCAACAGAATAATTTTAAAATAAAACGAATAAGAAATTATATCTCTATAGTTGCCACAACCGGATTTTCTTTTATATTTGCCCTCGGATATATGTATGCTTTAATTTGGGGTGCTTTTGCAATCAGCGACCATACCATTACATACGGTGTATTGACTTCTATGCTTGCGCTTGTGTCGCAAATTCAAGGCCCTGTTCGTGGTATCAGCAGTATTTTGCCGTCATATTATTCTGCCCTTGCAAGTGCGGAGCGACTTATGGATATTGAAAATCTCGATAATGAAGATGTGGTAAATAATTCTGCAATCGATACCGAAAAGCTGTATGATAAGACAAAAAAAATAGTTTTTGATAATATTACTTTCAGCTACGGCAGGGAAAATGTGCTTGAAAATACAAGTCTTGTGCTAAAAAAAGGTGATTTTGCATTGCTTGCGGGAATTTCGGGAATAGGCAAAAGTACGCTTACAAAGCTTTTGCTTAATGTAATTTCACCCGATAAAGGCGAGATTTATCTTTCACTTTCAAACGGAGAAAATGTGTTTGTCGATAAAAATATAAGATGTATGTTTTCGTATGTACCGCAAGGTAATTTTCTGCTTTCGGGTACAATCAGAGATAACATTGCATTTGTGTCGAATAATCCCGATGACGAAAGAATTATTGAGTCTGCGAAAATTGCCTGCGCTTATGATTTTATAAACAGATTGCCAAATGGACTTGATACTGTCGTGGGTGAGAACGGAAAGGGCTTGTCGGAGGGTCAGATACAAAGAATTGCGATTGCGAGAGCGGTTTACTGTAATTCTCCGATTATTATTTTTGATGAGGCAACCTCGGCACTTGACGCCGAAACAGAAGTTCAACTGCTTAAAAATCTAAAAACACTCAAAGATAAAACTTGTATTTTGATTTCTCATAAAATGGCGGCAAAAGAAATTTGCAACAAAGAAATTGTAATTAAGAATAAAAAAATTATTTCTTACGATATTTAGGTGGGTACAAGCAAAATCTCACTCCTGACTGAATACTTATAATTAGGTATAAATCCGATTATAAGCATTGTCAGGGGTGATTTTTTGATTGAATTAATTAATTTTCTGGGGCAGTACCTTTGCTTTTTTATTCTTCATATCTGCGGAAACGGCTCTTTTCCAAAACCTCTTTCCGAAAAAGAGGAGCACGAGTATCTTGTGCGGAGTGCAAAAGGGGATATAGAGGCGAGAAATATTCTTGTTGAACATAATTTAAGGCTTGTGGCACACATTATAAAAAAATATTACGGCAATCAGAGTGAACAAGATGATCTTGTGTCAATCGGCACTATCGGGCTTATAAAAGCGATAAATACCTATGACATAAGCAAAAAAATTAAGCTTTCAAGTTATGCGTCACGATGTATCGAGAATGAAATATTAATGCATTTCCGTAATGCTAAAAAGACGGCGCAGGATATTTCACTCAACGAAGCGATTGACAGCGATAAGGACGGAAATCCGCTGACTTTGCTTGATATAATGGCGGTTGATGACAATATACTTGAGCAGATTGATTTTCAACTCAACAGTAAAAAGCTCGGTCAGTTTATTAACGAAGAACTTTCACCAAGGGAAAAAATGATAATTGTTATGCGCTACGGACTTGACGGGAGCGAGCCGCTTACGCAGAAAAAGATTGCACAGAAACTGAATATTTCCCGTTCGTATGTAAGCAGAATTGAAACCAAGGCTTTAAAACTTTTACGAAAACGATTTGATAACAGTTCAAATTTGTAAATTATTTTAAAGAAAAAAGGCGGTCGAAAGACCGTCTTTAGTTATGAGCCTATGCTGTTGATGAGGTTTTGCATTTCCTGTTTGGATGAAACATTGTGCGCTTTTTCAAGCACGATTTCTTTTTCGTCTTTTTCCATTTGAGCAAATTTTTGCATTGCACTTTCATTTTTTGCAAGTGCATTTACAAAGCCTAACGGCATATCTTTATACATTTTCATCACCAATATTATTATTTTCAGTTTTGAAAATAATATTCATTTAGATAAATTATTGTTTAGCGGAGTGTCGGTTGGGCATTGAAATTTAGCTAACGCTAAATTATCCTCATAAAAGCAAAAAAGTTTACTCAATTTTTTCAAAAATTGCGGGTTTGGGCAGCGCCC
>ERZ824522.70-NODE-70-length-134676-cov-26.333135_pt1 | contig 134676 bp, 109 predicted proteins | sample MGYA00519935_ERZ824522 | MGnify/ENA primary metagenome ERZ824522 (study PRJEB31778, sample SAMEA3449160) | human gut metagenome | biome: human gut; feature: human-associated habitat; material: faeces | place: United Kingdom | collected 2010/2012 ...
CTGAAAGAACTGGAAGCACATAGAGATAAGCTTCAGGAATACAATAACCATCTGGACAATCTTCAGGACCGCAACTCTTATTCCAAGACAGACAAAGAGGCCACTTTTATGAGAATGAAGGAGGATGCCATGCACAACGGTCAGACAAAACCAGGATATAATCTTCAGATTGCTACGGAAAATCAATTCATTATCGATTATTCTCTTTTTCCGAATCCGACTGACACCTTGACGATGATTCCCTTTCTGAAGTCCTTTGCCGACAGATACGGCCGTTTGGCTCATACGGTGGTTGCTGATTCCGGTTACGGATCAGAAGAGAATTACCACTTTATGTCGGAAAACGGGATGGAAGCATACGTCAAATACAATTGTTTCCACATGGAGCAGCGGCCAAGATTTAAACCGAATCCTTTTAAAGCCGAAAACTTTTTCTACAATGAAGAACAGGACTACTGCGTCTGTCCAATGGGACAAAAGATGCAGAGGGCAGGTACCTGGCATACGAAAACCGAATCCGGATATGTAGTCGAATATGCCAGGTATAGGGCTGTCAGATGCGAAGGGTGTCCGTTAAGATGTCTGTGTTTTAAAGCTAAAGGAAACAGGACGATAGAACTGAATCACCGACTCAGGATATACAAACAGAAAGCCCGGGAACTTCTCTGTTCCGAAGAAGGACTGAAACACAGAGGGCAAAGGTGTATAGAACCGGAAGCTGTATTTGGACAGATAAAATTCAACATGAACTACAAGCGCTTCCGTCATTTTGGAAAGGACAAGGTCCTTATGGACTTTTCCTTCCTGGCCATCGCCTTCAATATAAAAAAGATGTGTACCAAGATGAATAAAGAGGGGATAAATTGGCCAATTAAACACCTTTACGGCCTTATTACCACTCATTTAAGCTATTGGGAACAAAATATCGAGATTATCTTCAGAATATCGCTGCTTGAAAAAGTTAACAACGCTCTTATCGTTGATAAAGAAAAGAGGGTGAATCGCGTATTACGACACACCCTCTTCTTTTTATAATCAAGGAATGTTGCGTGTTACTTGTTTAGCTTCCATTCCGACCCGTCTTTACCGTCCTTGATTTCAAAGCCGAGAGCGGTTAATTCGTTACGTATCTTGTCGCTTGCTGCCCAGTCTTTATTGGCTTTGGCTTTGGCACGCTCTTCCAGCAGCATGTCTACGACGTGGCCGAAGGCTTCTTCGCGGGCTGCGTTCGAGGCGTTTTCGGCTTTCAGACCCAAGATGTCGAAGCAGAAGAGGCGGAAAGTCTCTTTCAGTTCGTCCAGGTCGGCTGCTGTGATGGTGTCGTTACCGGCCAGGATGTTGTTCACCATCTTGGCACCGTCGAACAGGTGGGCGATGACGATGGGCGTGTTCAGGTCGTCGTCCATGGCGTCGTAACACTTCTCGCGCAGCGCCTTTACGTCGACCGTCGATGCCTGTGCGGGTGTTATCTTTTCCAGTCCGCTGACGGCGTCCATCAGTCGAGCCAATCCCTTCTCGGCTGCCTTCAGGGCTTCGTTTCCGAAATCTACAGTGCTGCGGTAGTGTGCCTGCAGGGTGAAGAAGCGGATGGTCATAGGTGTGTAGGCTTGTTCCAACAGTGGATGTGTGCCGGTAAAGAGCTGCTCCAGCGTGATGAAGTTGTTATAGCTCTTGCCCATCTTCTGTCCGTTGACGGTCAGCATGTTGTTGTGCATCCAGTAGTGCACCATGTCATCACCCTGACTGGCCACGCTCTGTGCAATTTCACATTCGTGATGGGGGAAGATGAGGTCCATGCCGCCTCCGTGGATGTCAAAGTGTTCGCCCAGGTACTTACGTCCCATGGCCGTACACTCGCAGTGCCAGCCGGGGAAACCGTTGCCCCAAGGCGAGGGCCAACGCATGATGTGCTCCGGTTGCGCATTTTTCCACAGGGCGAAGTCGGCAGGGTTACGCTTTTCGTCTTGTCCGTCCAGCTCGCGGGTGGTGTTGAGCACGTCGTCTAGGTTGCGGCCTGACAGTTTGCCGTAGTGGTGGTCGTGGTTATACTTGGCTACATCGAAATATACGGAGCCCTTGCTTTCGTAGGCATAGCCGTTCTTCAGTATCTCTTTTACCAGTTCAATCTGCTCGATGATATGTCCTGAGGCTTGCGGTTCGATGCTGGGGCGCAGTACGCCCAAGGCATCCATGGCCTCGTGGTAGCGGTTGGCGTAATACTGTGCAACCTCCATCGGCTCCAGCTGTTCCAGGCGAGCCTTTTTGGCAATCTTGTCTTCGCCTTCGTCGGCATCGTGCTCTAGGTGTCCTACGTCGGTGATGTTACGCACATAGCGCACTTTATATCCCAGATGCTTGAGGTAGCGGAAGAGAATATCGAAAGTAATGGCTGGACGGGCATGTCCCAAATGTGGGTCTCCGTACACGGTAGGACCGCAGACATACATGCCTACATGTGGAGCGTGCAGTGGCTTGAATATTTCTTTTCTTCGGGTCAGCGTGTTGTAAATCGTCAGTTGATGTTCCATATTGTTAGGTTTTTATTTCCGATTGAAAGCACAAAGTTACTGTTTTTCGGATAAGTAGCTCTATGATGGCCCTGTTTTTTTGTCGTCATCGTAATTCCGTTCTTTCCTCGTTAACGTTTGTTAGGATTCGCCCGTGCAGTATTTTCGGCCTTTCCGTCTTTCTTAAAGCAAAGACTAACTTAACCAAACTGAATAACTATTATGAAAAAAGAAATGAAATTCAACCGTCTTTTTGTATCTTTAATGATTGCCGGCTGTACGCTGGGTTTTGTAGCATGTAGCGACGACGACGATCCCCAAACTCCCACTGAACCGAAAGTTGAAGACGTATACGGTGACTATACCGGTACGATGCAGACTGTTTTGCTGGATCAGTCGACTTTTGCTGAAGGAGAAGGGGAGGAGCCTGCAGGCGTTGATGTGGCTGCCCAGGTGAAGAACGATACCGTTTATTTCGATGAGTTCCCCGTACGCGACCTGGTTGTTTCTATCGTGGGCGAGGAGTCTGCCGATGCCATTCTTGAAGCCATTGGCAAGGTAAGCTACAAAGTGGGCTATGAGGCTACGATGACTGCCGCTAAGGATAGTGTTTACATGGCGTTCGATCCGAAACCGCTGGAAATTTCAGTACCGATGGGTGAAGACAATACGTTGACCGTAAAAGTAGAAGTGGCAGCCGCAAACAAAGGCAACTACGAGTTCGAGACCAAGAACCTGAACATGGGACTTGAAGCCAGCAGTGTGACGGTCAATGACGTGCCTTTCCCTGCATTCTCGGCTACCGGATTTACTTTTGAAATGAAAAAGAAATAAACTAACAGATATAATAACTGTAAGTTAGTCTGATACTGAATGAAAGGGATGCCCATTGTGGCATCCTTTTTTTGTATATTTGTGTCCGTAATACTTAACAAATCGAACGATGGAGAAACGTGTATTGCTGGGCATGAGCGGAGGAACCGACAGCTCTGTGGCGGCCATGAAGTTGCAGGACGCCGGATACGAGGTGACGGGGGTTACCCTTCGTCTGCACGATGACGGAGGACGTGATGCCGAAGAGGCTGCCCGTCTGGCCGACCGTCTGGGCATCGAACATTTCGAATACGACGCCCGCAAGGCTTTCGAAGCGCAGGTGGTCCGTTATTTCACCGAAGAATATCTGACGGGCCGTACGCCCGTGCCCTGTACTGTGTGTAATAATCGACTGAAATGGCCACTCTTGGCTCGTCTGGCCGATGAAAGGGGTATCTCCTGTATTGCCACGGGGCACTACGTGCGAAAGGTATGCCGCGACGGGCGATGGTATATCGCTCCTGCCGCCGATGCTGACAAGGACCAGTCGTTCTTCCTTTGGGGATTGAAGCAGGGTATACTGAAGCGCATGCTTCTGCCCATGGGCGAGCTGACCAAAGCCGAGGCTCGTGCCTATGCCGCCTGCCGTGGCTTCCAGCGTGTGGCGGAGAAGAAGGATAGCTTGGGCGTGTGCTTTTGCCCGATGGACTATCGCGCTTTTCTGCGCCGTGCTGTTTCGCCTGAGCTTCTGCCAGGAAAGGGAGTCTTTCTTGATGAAAACGGTGCTTTTTTGGGGTGGCACGAAGGCTATCCCTTTTACACCGTCGGTCAGCGGCGCGGACTAGGTATCCACCTGAATCGGGCTGTCTATGTGAAAGAGATATGCCGCGAACGAAACGAAGTGGTACTGGCACCGCTCGCCTCCCTTTATCGGACGGAGATGTGGCTGAAGGATTGGAACCTTGTGGATGAGACCCGACTCTTGGGCTGCGGGGCGGTCATCGTGAAGATACGCTACCGCAAGCAGGCTAACCGCTGCCTCGTTTCACGTACGGACGACGACCGCCTTCACGTGCGCCTGCTCGACCCGCTCGAGGCCGTGGCTTCGGGGCAGGCAGCCGCCTTCTATGATGCGGAAGGGTTGCTGCTCGGAGGTGGAATTATCCTATAATGTTTTAAGCTAAAACATACGACCTTTTGCTTCAAAACATTGCAGCTTTTGGAGCAAAAGATCGTATGATTTTGAGAGGTCTCTTGCTGGGGACTCTCTTATTTATTGTTCAGGCGGAGCATTTCTTCGATATACTCGCGCGTATTGCTCAGGCGGGGAATCTTGTGCTGGCCGCCCAGCTTGCCTTTTTGGTCGAGCCAGTCGTGGAAGAGGCCCGAGCGTGCCACGATGACTTCCAGCGGTTGCAGGGCCAGGTCATTCTGGCGTTTGGCCTCGTAGTCGGAGTTGACCTCCTTCAGCGTGTCATCCAGAATGCGAGCGAACTTGTCGAGGTCGTCGGGCATCTGAGCGAACTCAATCAACCACTGGTGACGGCACTTGGCATTTGCATCCATGAAAACGGGAGCGGCGGAGTAGTCCGTAATGCGTGCACCCGTTTCGGCACAGGCCTTGGCCAGTCCTTTTTCGGCATTGTCTACGATAAGCTCTTCGCCGAAGGCGTTGATGAAATGTTTGGTGCGGCCCGTGATAACGAACTTATAGGGTCGGTTGTTGGTGAACTTCACCGTATCGCCGATGATGTATCGCCAGAGGCCGGCCGAAGTAGAGATGACCATGGCGTAGTTTTTGTTTAGTTCCACCTCTTCGAGGCAGCAGATGCGTGGGCTCTCCTTGCCGATGTCCTCCAAAGGTATAAATTCGTAAAAGACACCATAGTCAATCATCAGCAGCATGGAGCGGTCGGCAGGGTCGCTTTGCGTGCCGAAGTAGCCTTCGGAAGCATTGTAGGTCTCTACGTAGTGCATCTTGCTGCTGCGGATCACTTCCTTATATTGCTCGCGGTAGGGCGTGAAGGCTACGCCACCGTGGAAAAAGACTTCCAGATTGGGCCACACTTCCTCCAGGCTCTGCTTGCCCGTTTTCTCCAGGATGTGCTTGATGAGCACCAACATCCACGACGGCACGCCCGACAGGTTGGTGACGTTGGCATGGATGGTTTCGCGGGCGATGGCTTCCATTTTCGGTTCGAAATGTTCCATTAGGGCTGTCTGCTTGCTCGGAACACGGATGTAGTTGACCAGCGGGTTGAGATTTTCCATCAGAATGGCTGACAAGTCACCCACAAGGCTGTGGTTCGTGTTCAGGTTGGGAGCATGGCTTCCTCCTAAAATTAGTCCTTTGCCCGAGAAGAATCGGCTTTCAGGGTTCTGACGTAAGTAGAGAGCTACAGCATCCTGACCGCCGCGATAGTGCGTGTCGTGTAGCGATTCCTTGCTGACGGGCAGGAACTTGCTCTTGTCGTTCGTTGTACCCGATGACTTGGCAAACCAGCGTATTTCTGATGGCCACAACAGGTTCTGCTCTCCGGCTCGCAGACGGGCTACGTAGGGCTTTATTTCTTCGTAAGTCTGTATAGGCAGGCGGTTCTTGAAGTCTTCATAGGTATGTATGGAACTGAAGTCATACTTCCGACCCCACTCCGTTTGGGCGGCTTTGCCGATGAGACGCATCAGTACACGATGCTGTATCTCTCCAGCGTGTCCGGCATATTGATCTATTTCCTTTACGCGGGAATTGAAATAGATATTATTGAGGAATCGCGTTATATTCATCTTTCTTATTGAAATCAGATTCTGCACGCAAAAGTAATCTTATTTCCGGTCATCTCTATCTTTTTTCTGTTTTTTTTCTATCTTTACGGCTGCATTTATGGTGCAAACTGACATGTTGACCATTTTATGCGACATAATGATAAAAATATTCTCCAAAAGGAGGAAGAAGGAACGGAGGTATTATATGAGAATCGGTATTTTGACTTCAGGGGGAGATTGTCCGGGGATTAATGCGACAATTCGCGGTGTGTGTAAAACGGCCATCCGTCACTATGGTATGGAAGTGATTGGTATTCATAGTGGCTTTCAGGGATTGATGACCAAAGATGTGGAAACATTTACGGAAGATTCTCTTTCGGGATTGCTGACGTTGGGAGGGACAGTGCTTGGCACATCGCGCGAGAAACCTTTCAAGCGGGGAGGCCTGATGGATGGTGTGGACAAACCGTCACTGATAATCCAGAATATTAAAGAACTGGGGTTGGATTGTGTTGTCTGTATTGGTGGAAATGGTACGCAAAAGACTGCAGCTAAATTTGCGGCGATGGGTGTGAATATCGTATCCGTACCGAAAACCATCGACAACGATATTTGGGGAACAGATTTTTCTTTCGGCTTTGATACAGCGGTGAGCATTGCTACTGACGCTATCGATCGTCTACATTCTACGGCAAGTTCGCATAAGCGTGTGATGGTCATCGAGGTAATGGGGCATAAGGCCGGCTGGATAGCCTTGTATTCGGGTATGGCTGGTGGTGGCGATGTTATTTTGATTCCAGAGATTCCTTATAATATCCATAATATCGGTGAGGTTATTCTGGATCGTTTGCGCAAAGGGCGTCCTTACTCTATTGTGGTGGTAGCTGAGGGAATTCCAACCGATGGACGAAAGCGGGCGGGTGAATATATCGCTCAGGAAATTGAATACGAAACTGGCATTGAAACACGAGAAACCGTGCTTGGCTATATCCAACGTGGCGGTTCTCCGACACCTTTTGATCGTAATCTATCGACTCGTATGGGTGGTCATGCTACAGAATTGATAGCTACTGGTCAGTTTGGACGTATGGTCACTTTGCAGGGAAACGACATCTCGTCTCTTCCACTGGAGGAAGTGGCTGGAAAATTGAAATTGGTAAAAGAAGACAATGATTTGGTAGTGCAAGGACGTCAGATGGGTGTCTGCTTCGGATAGGAAGATGTTTCAGAAGAACAGGGAACTTTGTCCGTTGTTTCCTGTTTTTCTTCTATCGGTAGTTCAGGAGCTGATACTTTTATTTCAACGATAACCGATGAGGCTTCAGTTTCGATATTTTCGGTTACAGATATTTCGTCTGTAGTAAGTGGCTTGTTTGTGTTCTCTAGGGTGGCTTGGTGCTCGGTTTTTAATCGTTCGATTTCGCTTTTGAAGGTTTCGTCAGACTTGAGCTTCTTGAGAGCCATTTGAGCTGCATTCTGTTGAGATTCCTTTTTGGAGTATCCTGTACCAGTTCCTGCAGGAAGTCCTTCTATCTGTACTTCTGTTTGAAACATCGGATTGTTTTCGCGATCAATGAATTGTTCGATGAGTTCGAACGAAACCTCCACCTTATGTTTTTGGCTCCATTCAATGAGCTTCGACTTGAAGTTCATTTCTTTGCGAGACATCTTGTCCAAGTCGATGTACTGCTTGAAAATTTTCTTTTCCATGAACTGCTTGCATCGGTCATATCCTTGGTCGAGGTAGATGGCGCCGATAAAGGCTTCGAATGCATTGCCGTACATGTAGCTGTTGTGTGAGGAAGAGCGCGAAGCGTACTTTACTAGCTTGTCCAAACCTATTTCTACAGCCAGTTTGTTCAGTGTCTCACGTTGTACGATTTTGGAACGGGTGTTGGTAAGGAAACCTTCACGTTTGCCTTCAAAATGTTTGAAGACAATATCACCTACGATGGCGTCGAGGATGGCATCACCTAAAAATTCCAGACGTTCATTGTTGATGGGCCTTCCTTCTTCCGAACGGAGCGAGGTTGATTTATGGAGCAGGGCTTGCTGGTAGATTTTTAAATTGCGAGGGAAAAATCCCAAAATACGATAAAAACAAAAATAAGACTCCCGTTCCTTATGAAACAAGAGCCTTATTTTGTCTATCTGGTTACGTAACACGACCTTACTCTGCGTATTTCTTGAAGATGACACAAGCGTTGTGACCGCCAAAACCAAAGGTGTTGGACAGGGCTGCATTGACTTCGCGTTTCTGAGCCTTGTTGAACGTAAAGTTCAGGTCGTAGTCGATGTTTTCGTCGTTGTCACCCTCAGTGTGGTTGATGGTCGGAGGTACGATGCCATTCTTGATGGCCAGGATGCTGGCAATCGCTTCTACGGCACCTGCTGCACCCAGCAAGTGACCTGTCATAGACTTGGTCGAGCTGATGTTCAGTTCGTAGGCGTGCTTGCCGAATACTTCCTGAATGGCTTTAACTTCCGAAATATCGCCCACCGGAGTGGATGTACCGTGTACGTTGATGTAGTCAATCTGTTCGGGTTGCATCTCTGCATCCTCCAGAGCGTTTCTCATCACGAGTTTGGCTCCCAATCCTTCGGGGTGTGATGCTGTCAGGTGATGGGCGTCGGCCGACATGCCTACACCAGCTACCTCAGCATAAATCTTGGCGCCGCGCGCTTTTGCGTGCTCCAGTTCCTCCAGCACGAGGCAACCACCTCCTTCACCCATTACGAAGCCATCGCGGCTGGCGCTGAACGGACGTGATGCCGTTTCGGGTGAGTCGTTGCGGGTGGACAGTGCGTGCATGGCGTTGAATCCGCCTACGCCGCAAGCGGCGATGGCAGCTTCCGAACCACCTGTTACGATGGCGTTGGCCTTGCCCAGACGGATCAGGTTGAATGCATCGGCAATGGCATTGGTCGAAGTGGCGCAAGCCGAGCACGTAGCATAGTTAGGTCCGTGGAAACCGTACAGGATAGAAATCTGTCCGGCCGCAATGTCCGAAATCATCTTGGGGATGAAGAACGGATTGAACTTGGGACCGTTTTCCTTGCCTGTCAGTGCATAGTTGCCTGCTTCTTCTTCGAATGTGCGGATACCGCCGATACCGGCACCGAATATAACACCAATTCTGTTCAAATCCTCATTTTCGACTTCAAGACCAGAGTCTGTAACGGCTTGTTTGGCCACGGCGATGGCATACTGAGTGTACAGGTCCATCTTGCGGGCTTCCTTGCGGTCGATATATTCATTTGCATTGAAGTTCTTCACTTCGCAGGCAAATTGGGTCTTGAATAATGATGCGTCGAAATGAGTAATAGGTCCCGCCCCACTAACTCCATTGACAAGATTGTCCCAGAATTCCTGGACATTGTTACCAATGGGGGTAATGGCACCGAGACCTGTTACTACAACTCTTTTTAATTCCATGTTCTAAAAACTGATGGATAAAAATTACTTAGCGTGCTCTTCGATGTAAGATACGGCGTCGCCTACGGTAGCAATCTTCTCAGCTTGATCGTCAGGAATAGAAATGCCGAATTCTTTTTCGAATTCCATGATAAGTTCTACAGTGTCAAGAGAATCAGCTCCCAGGTCGTTAGTGAAGCTAGCTTCGTTAGTAACTTCTGATTCTTCTACGCCTAATTTATCGACGATAATCGCTTTCACTCTTGATGCAATTTCAGACATAACTTTAAGTTTTTAGTTAATAATTTGAGTTTATTTCTTTAATTTTGCGTTGCAAAGGAATGAATATTTATTGTTCTGAGCAAATATTTGACGAATTAAATGCTATTTTTTGCACAAAAAATAGCATTTTGTGCAAAAATAAGGAGGTTTTATGGGGAAAAATGTTGCAATTTTGGCTTCAGGCAATGGTACGAATGCCGAAAACATCATCCGTTATTTCCAAGAGAAAGGTGGAGAAGACGGAGTGGTGTTGGTCGTGTCTAACCGTCAGAATGTGAATGTCTTCAAACGGGCGGAGAATTTGCATGTTCCTTGTATTTATATAAGTAAGGAGAAGTGGACGACTGGCGAAGAAGTTCTGAAGCTTTTGGCCGACTATCGGGTGGATTTCATTGTGCTGGCTGGCTTCCTGGCGAAGGTGCCAGACGCGTTGTTGCATGCTTATCCACAACGTATCATAAATATTCATCCTTCGCTCCTGCCTAAGTTTGGTGGCAAAGGTATGTATGGCGATCGTGTCCATCAGGCCGTCGTGGAGGCAGGCGAACGCGAGAGTGGCATCACTATCCAATATATCAACGAACATTATGACGAGGGAGACATTATTGCCCAGTTCCGTTGTCCTGTTTTTCCCAAGGATACGGCAGAAGATGTGGCGGTGCGGGTGCATGCGTTGGAGTACGAACATTATCCGCAGGTCATCGAAAGATTGTTGGCTGAGATAGATAAGTAGATATATGAAGAGGAAAGCATTGCTTTCCTGGAAGGAAAAGGCTGTTTTCGTCGAAGGAAAACAGCCTTTTCTTTTTTGCTTAGATATATTTCACTTGGAAGGCTCCTTGTTCGCGTCGCAGGGGATAGTCGCCACGAAGCTTCTCGAAGAGCTCGGGGTGGAGGCGCAGGGCCTGGTCGTCGCGCCGTGGGTCGTACATGGCGAGGCTGGCTTCTGTCAGGTCATGGGCCTCGATGAGGGGCTGGGGCGGTGCGGGTGGTTCGATGTGGTAATGGGCGTCGATGTGGAAGAAGCGGCACAGCGCGTCGAGCGACATGCGGGTGGCGTTTGCCTTGCCGTCGGCCGAGTAACCTGCGATGTGGGGTGTGCCGATGAAGACGCGGTCGAGCAGGTCGAGGTTGATGTTAGGTTCGTTTTCCCAAACATCGATGATGGCGTCGCTTACTTGTCCTGTCTGCAGAGCATGGAGCAGGGCTTGTGTCTCGATGACTTCGCCTCGTGAGGTGTTGGCGATGATGGGGCGGCGCTTCAGGCGGCTGAAGAAGTCTGCATCGGCCAGGTGGAAAGTCTTGTGAGCTCCTTCGCGGATGAGGGGGACGTGGAAGGTCAGTACGTCACACTCCTCCATCAGTTGTTCCAGCGGAGAGAAGAGGTTTCCTCCTTCCTTCTCCTGACGTGGAGGGTCGTTCAAGAGGACGTGCATGCCCAGCTCGCGGCCTACTTGCGCTACCTTTGTACCCACGTTGCCCACGCCGATGACACCCAGCGTCTTGCCCTCTAGTCGGAAGCCCTTCTGGCGTTGGAGGAGCAGGAGGGAGGAATGCATGTATTGAGCCACGGAGGCTGAATTACAGCCAGGAGCATTCTGCCACGTGATGCCTGCCTCCTGGCAATAAGCCGTGTCAATGTGGTCGAAGCCGATGGTAGCGGTGGCGATGAAACGCACGCGACTTCCTTCCAACAGGCGACGGTCGCAACGGGTGCGGGTGCGGATGATCAGAGCATCAGCATCCCTGACAAGTTCAGGGGTGAAGTCCTTGCCAGGGGCATAGATCACTTCATCGGCCAACGTGTCCAAAGCCTCTTTGATGAAGGGTATTTTATCGTCAACAATTACTTTCATGTGTATTCTTTGTTTTAGGTTGGCAAAGGTAACGTTTTTTTCACTACCTTTGTCCACCTGTATATTAAATGTGACGATAATGAAAGAATTCCTCCAACTGCTGCGACGTTTCGTGCCGCCCTACAAGAAATACCTTGTTTGGGCGCTGTTTCTCAACCTGCTGTCGGCTTTCCTTAATATATTCTCTTTTACGCTGATTATTCCTATCTTGCAGATTCTCTTCAAGATGGACACGAGGGTCTATGAGTTTATTCCTTGGGATACGACCGGCATGGGGCTGAAAGACGTGGCGGTAAATAACTTCTATTATGGCGTGTCTCAGTTGATTGCCGATCAGGGTGCTTCGCTGACGTTGCTCATTTTGGGCGTGTTCCTGGCCGTGATGACGCTGCTGAAAACCTTGGCCTATTTTGCCTCTTCGGCCGTGATGATACCGCTCCGTACGGGCGTGGTGCGCGATATCCGTAGGCAGGTCTACAATAAGGTGTTGCGTTTGCCGCTAGCTTTCTTTTCTGAAGAACGTAAGGGAGACATTATCGCCCGCATGAGTGGTGACGTGACCGAGGTGGAGACGTCTGTCACCAGCTCGCTGGATATGCTCATCAAGAATCCCATTCTGATTATCGTTTATTTCGCCACGATGATTGCCGTCAGTTGGCAACTGACCGTGTTCACACTGCTTGTAGTGCCGGCCATGGGTTGGGTGATGGGTACTGTAGGTAAGAAACTGAAGCGGAAGTCGCTCGAGGCACAGAGCAAGTGGAGCGACACGATGTCCCAGCTGGAGGAGACGTTGGGTGGCTTGCGCATCATCAAGGCTTTCATTGCCGAGAAGAAGATGGAAGAGCGTTTCGATAAGTGCAGCAATGACTATCGAGATGCAATCAACCGCGTGGCCACGCGTCAGGCTTTGGCCCATCCAATGAGTGAATTTTTGGGTACGTGCCTCATTGTCATTGTTTTGTGGTTTGGAGGTACACTTATTTTGAACAACAGTTCGGCTATCGATGCTCCGTCGTTCATCTTCTATCTTGTTATTCTCTATAGTGTCATCAATCCGTTGAAGGAATTCTCCAAGGCAGGTTATAACATTCCGAAGGGACTCGCTTCGATGGAGCGTATCGACAAAATATTGCTGGCCGAAAATCCCATCAAGGAGCCTGATCATCCGAAGCAATTGAAGGGGCTGGAGCATCAGATTGAGTTCCGCGACATCAGCTTCAGCTACGACGGACGGCGCGAGGTGCTGAAACATGTCAATCTGACCGTACCTTGCGGACGAACTATTGCGTTGGTGGGGCAGTCGGGTTCGGGTAAATCGACGTTGGTCGACCTCTTGCCACGCTATCACGACGTGCAGCAGGGTGAGATTTTGATTGACGGTACCAACATAAAGGATGTGCGCATCCGTGATCTGCGTGCTCTTATCGGCAATGTCAATCAGGAGGCTATTCTCTTCAACGACACTTTCTTCAATAACATCGCTTTCGGAGTAGAGGGGGCTACGATGGAGCAGGTCATTGCCGCGGCTAAGATAGCCAATGCTCACGACTTCATCATGGAGACGCCCGATGGCTACAATACCAATATCGGTGACCGTGGTGGTAAGCTTTCTGGCGGGCAGCGCCAGCGCATCAGTATTGCTCGCGCCATTTTAAAGAATCCGCCAATCCTCATCCTTGATGAAGCCACCTCGGCTCTTGATACAGAGAGTGAACGTCTGGTGCAGGAGGCTTTGGAGCGTCTGATGAAGACACGTACCACTATCGCTATAGCTCACCGCCTTTCTACAATTCGCAACGCTGACGAGATTTGTGTCCTCTACGAAGGCGAGATTGTGGAGCGTGGTCGCCACGAGGAGCTGCTCGCTTTGAACGGATACTACAAGCGACTGAACGATATGCAGTCGTTAAGTTGAGAAAAGAGTGAATAAGTAAGATAGCCTGAAACTATTTTCTCCCAAAGTCTGCTGGTACTTCGCCCCAACGGTCGGTTTCCCACTTTAGAATGGGTGTGGTGTAGGAGTTTTCGTGTAACCATTTCTCTGCCCGTTCTATAAGTTGGAACAGGGTTTCTGTACGTGGTTCGCGAGGAAGCTTAGTCTTGCATTTCTTTTGTTTCACCCAGCTGATTGCATTGCGACTGTCGCTATAGATAGGCATGTTTAGTCCTTTTTGCTTCAGCAGGGCCAATCCATGGACGATGGCCAGGAACTCGCCGATGTTGTTTGTGCCGTAGACGGGACCATAATGAAATACTTGTTGGCGTGAGGCTACGTGTACGCCACGATACTCCATCTGACCAGGGTTGCCACTGCAGGCTGCGTCTACGGCTAGGCTGTTTTCTATGACTTCAGGTGAAAATTCACTATCATCTCTGGCTGCCTTCTGAGGACGTCCTGTTGTCGAAGTTTTTTGTCCAATGTAGGCATAGGGTGATGAGGCGAAGGCGTGCTCTGCTTCCTCTAGCGTGTCGAACGATTTAAATTGGGCGCCGTCATATCCTTTGGTTTGCAACTGACAGTCCGTCCAGCTGTCATAGATGCCGGGCATGACGCCTGCCCATACCACGTAGTATTTTTGTTTCTTGCTCATGTGGCAAAGGTACAAATATTTTCTGTTTCTGGCTCTGCGCATTGCAGAATTGCTTATCTTTGTCCACAAACCACAGGCTGTTACTGTAATAGATATGATACGCATCTTTTTGACCGGCTACATGGGTGCCGGAAAGACAACCCTTGGAAAGGCCTTTGCCCGCGAATTGGGACTGACCTTTATCGATCTCGACTGGTATATCGAGGAACGTTTCCATCGTTCTATTTCCGATCTCTTTCATGAGCGAGGTGAGGATGGTTTTCGCCAGCTGGAACGTAATATGTTGCACGAGGCAGGCGAGTTTGAGGATGTCGTTATTTCTACGGGAGGCGGCACGCCTTGTTTTTTCGATAATATGGAGTATATGAATCGTCAGGGGCAGACCGTGTTTCTTGATGTTCCTGTCGAGGTGCTTTTTCGTCGCTTGCGTGTAGCAACTCAGCAACGTCCCATTTTGCAAGGCAAGACGGATGAAGAACTTCGTACCTTTATTGAAGGTGCGTTGGACGGTCGACGCTCTTTCTACGGGCAGGCCCGTTATCGTTTTGACGGCAGTCGTCTGGAGGACCGTCATCAGATAGCAGAGTCGGTCAGCAGCTTGCGTCGTTTGTTGGAGCTGTAAAAGTTTGTCTTTCGTATGTATTTTCGTCCGTAAAAGATGCTGTTACAGGATTTATGTGTATTTTTGTCCACTAAATAATCAAACCTAATAAAAACCGCTAAGTTACAGAAGAATGAGAAAATGGCGTATTGAAGATTCGGAAGAGCTGTACAACATTACTGGTTGGGGCACTTCCTACTTTGGTATCAACGAGAAAGGGCATGTTGTAGTAACTCCTCGTAAGGATGGTGTGGAAGTCGATTTGAAAGAACTGGTCGACGAGCTCCAGCTGCGCGATGTGACGGCCCCCATGCTGGTGCGCTTTCCCGACATACTGGACAACCGCATAGAGAAGGTGTCCTGCTGTTTCCAAAAAGCAGCCGAAGAGTATGGTTACAAGGGTGAGAACTTCATCATTTATCCCATCAAGGTGAACCAGATGCGTCCCGTTGTGGAAGAGATGATCAACCACGGCAAGAAGTTCAACCTCGGTTTGGAGGCAGGCTCGAAGCCCGAATTGCATGCTGTCATTGCCGTCAATACCGACCCCGACTCGCTCGTGGTGTGCAACGGCTACAAGGACGAGAGCTTCATCGAGCTGGCTCTGCTGGCCCAGAAGATGGGTAAGCGTATCTTCCTCGTCGTTGAGAAACTGAACGAACTGAACCTCATCGCTAAAATGGCCAAGCAACTCAAGGTGCGTCCTAACATTGGTATCCGTATCAAGCTGGCTTCTAGTGGCAGTGGCAAGTGGGAAGAGAGCGGCGGCGACGCCAGCAAGTTCGGCCTGACATCCAGCGAACTGCTCGAAGCCCTCGATTTCCTCGAGAAGAAGGACATGAAGGATTGCCTGAAGCTGATTCATTTCCACATCGGCAGCCAGATTACCAAGATACGCCGCATCAAGAACGCCCTGCGCGAGGCATCGCAGTTCTACGTGCAGCTCCACAAGATGGGCTTCAACATCGAGTTCGTCGATACTGGCGGCGGTATGGGGGTGGACTACGACGGTACCCGCTCCAGCAACAGCGAAAGCTCTGTGAACTACTCTATACAAGAATATGTGAATGACGTTGTATCGACCTTTGTCGATGCGGCCGACAAACATGGCTTCCAGCATCCCAACATCATCACCGAGACGGGGCGCAGTCTGACTGCCCATCACTCCGTCCTCATCTTCGAGGTGCTGGAGACGGCTTCCCTGCCGCAGATGGACGACGACTGGGAGCCGGGTGAGGATGCCCACGAGCTGGTGAAGGAACTCTACGACATTTGGGACAACCTGAGCCAGCGCAGTATGCTCGAGCCTTGGCACGATGCCCAGCAGATACGCGAGGAGGCGCTCGACCTTTTCAGCCATGGTATTGTGGATCTGAACACCCGTGCCCAAATCGAGAAACTCTATTGGAGTATTTGCCGTGAAATCAACTCCATTGCCAGTGGGCTGAAACACTGTCCTGAGGAGTTCCGAAAACTGAACAAGTTGTTGGCAGATAAGTACTTCTGCAACTTCTCGCTCTTCCAGTCACTACCCGACTCCTGGGCCATCGACCAGATGTTCCCCATCATGCCCATCCAGCGCCTGGACGAGAAACCCGATCGCGAGGCTACGCTTCAAGACATGACGTGCGATTCCGACGGCAAGATTGCCAACTTCGTCACTTCCCGTCCTGATGCCACGACTTTACCTTTGCACTCCCTGCGTGACAAGGAAAACTACTACGTGGCCGTCTTCCTCGTGGGAGCTTATCAGGAAATCTTGGGCGATATGCACAACCTCTTCGGTGATACGAATGCCGTGCATGTTTCTGTCAACTCCAAGGGCTACTCCATCGACCAACTCATCGACGGTGAGACGGTGGCCGAGGTGCTTGACTATGTACAGTATAATCCTAAGAAGCTGGTGCGTAAACTTGAGACATGGGTAACTCAGTCCGTCAAGGAAGGACGCATTTCGCTTGAGGAAGGCAAGGAATTCCTGGCTAATTACCGTTCGGGTCTATACGGATATACTTATTTGGAATAACAATTTATCACCATAGAGGACACAGAGTAACACAGAGGAGAATGAGGTTCTGTGTTACTCTGTGTCCTCTGTGGTAAATAACATATATATTAAAATAATGAAAGAGAAACTCACACTCATCAAAGTAGGCGGCAAGATTGTAGAGGAGGAAACTACTCTTTATAAATTGTTGGACGACTTTGCAGCCATTGAAGGATACAAAGTGCTGGTACACGGTGGAGGTCGCTCGGCCACGAAACTGGCTGAACGACTGGGTATCGAGAGCCACATGGTGAACGGTCGCCGCATTACCGATGCCGAGACGCTGAAGGTTGTAACGATGGTCTATGGTGGTCTGGTAAACAAAAACATTGTGGCTGGTTTGCAGGCACGTGGTGTCAATGCCTTGGGATTGACAGGAGCCGACATGGATGTCATTCGTTCTGTAAAACGCCCAGTGAAAGACATCGACTATGGTTTTGTGGGCGATGTAAAACAAGTCAATGCTATGCTGCTGGGCGATTTGATAGCCAAAGGTGTAGTGCCTGTTATGGCTCCCTTGACCCACGATGGAGAAGGCCACATGCTCAATACCAATGCTGATACCATTGCGGGCGAAACAGCCAAGGCTTTGTCAGCCTTGTTTGATGTCACTTTGGTTTATTGTTTCGAGAAAAAAGGTGTGTTACGCGATGAGAACGACGATGACAGCGTTATCCCTACAATCAATCAGGTTGAATTCCATCAATTGGTAGCTGACGGTGTGATACAAGGTGGCATGATTCCCAAACTGGAGAACTCTTTTGAGGCCTTGGAAGCAGGTGTGTCCGAGGTCGTAATTACCTTAGCATCAGCTATCAACGAACAGGGAGGTACCCGTATCCGAAAATAATTTGAAAAAAAGTAACTATCTACTGTAACTTTTATCCTGCTGAACCGTCAATTCATTAGAAGATGCAGAAAATCGACTTTCGCAAAGATATTCTTCCGCTGAAAGATAAACTCTTTCGGTTGGCTCTGCGGATAACTTTCGACAGAGCAGAGGCGGAGGATATTGTGCAGGAGACGATGATACGTGTCTGGAATAAGCGTGATGAATGGGATGAGTTGGAATCGGTAGAGGCTTATTGTCTAACAGTGGCTCGCAACTTGGCAATCGACCGCAGTGAGAAGAAAGACTCGCAAACGGTGGAACTGACCATAGAAGCAGAACAGACGCCTGATGCATCAAGCCCATATGATCGATTGGTGAACAAGGAACGGTTGAAACTCGTGCACAGATTGGTCGGCGAATTGCCTGAGAAGCAACGATTGATTATGCAATTGCGTGATGTGGAGGGTAAGAGTTATAAAGAGATAGCTGCTGCCTTACGGTTGACGGAAGAGCAGGTCAAAGTAAACTTGTTCAGAGCTAGGCAAAAGGTAAAACAGAAATTTATAGATATAGATAATTATGGACTCTAATTATATAGAACAATTATTGGAACGTTATTGGCAGTGCGATACTTCCCAAGAAGAGGAAGCACAGCTTCGTTCGTTTTTCAATAACGAAGATGTGCCGGCACACTTGCTCCGTTACAAGGATCTGTTCGTATATCAGGAGTTCCTGCAACAAGACGGCTTGGGCGAGGATTTCGACCAGAAGGTGCTGGCGCAGGTAGAAGTACCTGTTGTTAAAGCTCGTCGTATGACATTATCCTCACGTTTCATGCCGTTGTTTAAGGCGGCTGCAGTGATAGCCTTGATGTTTTCATTGGGCAATGTCATGCAACACTCTGTTTTTGATAATAATGCAGGAGTCGTTTCTCTTGATACGATTGGGAAACAGATGTCTACACCTTCAGTAGCACTTTCGGGTAATCCGGCAGATAGTCATGAAAAAGAGCTAATGGATAGTTTGGCTCGTGTTGACAAGAAGGAGGAGACCGACAAAAGATGAATTTTCATTGTTTTTAAATATACATTTTCATTTGCTTTAAAAAATAGTTAGTGTGCTTTATTAAAACGACTTGAGGCTGTGAAGTTTCAATTCTCTCAAAATCTTATAAAAACTAACTAAAAATAAATGGGATGCCGCGTGATGCAGCGTCCCTTTATTTTTATGGTAATTTGTATAAAAAAGTAAAGGAAGGCAACCTTAAGTGTGCCTTCCTTCACATGTTAGAGAGTTTTGTCTGCCTGTAGGCAGAGGTCAGAGAGAATTTGTCGGTTTAGTTGTTGTTATAATTTATATACCTTTTTCTTCTCAGGATAGTCTAACTCCGGATCTCCTTTGTAGCCAATGGTTCCACTTCCGCTGACACGTGCTTTCAAATGTTCTACAGCATAACATTTGATATCGCCCGATCCTGCTACGCTGGCTGATATGTCTTGTACTTTGAAGTCGCTGGCATAGAGGTCGCCTGATCCAGCCACACTATAATTGGCTTTGTCGGCATTGCCGCTGATTTTCACAGTGCCCGATCCTGCTACGCTTGCATTGACTGACGTAACTAGAGCGTTTTCAATCTTCAGATCACCCGATCCTGCTACAGAGATATCCATGTCGGCTGCTTTAAGCTGTTTGCATTCGATGTCGCCCGAACCTGCTACGTTGTCTGTAAATTCTTGCGAACATTGTATGTTGCTTGCCGTAATGTCGCCCGATCCTGCTACATTCATCTTCAGTTGGTCGGTTTTCAGTCCGTTGGTGAATTTGAAGTCGCCCGATCCTGCTACGTTGACTGTATTCAAGTCTTCTGATGTTACTCGGATCTCCAGTTTGTTGTAGGACACCTTCACGTTCTTCTTGAACCCCAGATTCAGTTTGCCGTTCTTGACGTAAATGTCGAGCAGGTCGACAATGTTGTCCGAGGTATAGATTTCCACTTTTGGTTTGCCCGATTGCTGTGTATAGGTGACGTCGAGACTACCACTGACGGCTATCTGGTCAAAGTCGCTAACCTTGATTTGTTTGGTCACGTAGTTTTTGCTTGCTTTGACTTCCTTGCCGCCCAGCCAACTGTTGCCTGAATTGAAATGGTGACTATACGATTGTGCGCAGGCACTCAAAACGGTTGTCAGTAGGAAGATAGAGGTAAGTGTTGTAAACTTTTTCATATTCGTCGATATTTAAATGTTATTTTCTTGCTTTATTTATTAGACGAAAACCGGTGGCCGAACGTTGCAACGGCTGGCGTCTTTTTTTGTTTTTATTTCCTGTTTTCGTAGATGCAAGAATCGTACCAAAAATGTAAATGATTGATTATGAGTGGTGAATGAAATTATGGATTGTTCATAATCGGACAGTGTGTTCGCTTTTGTGCACAAAAGTTTTGTGGTTTTGTGCGGAAGTTTGTTCATTTGCAGTCGAAACTCAATAGAGGCAAGGATGATGGAAGGCAAACAACAATGCATGACGGGCCAATCGGTTACGGATGCCGAACTGGGGAGTATCGTGGTGCGAGTTAATGCTCGTGCGCGGCGGCTGATATTTCGGGCAGTAGAGGGCGGTTTTGTTGTGACCGTCCCTTTGGGAGCAACGTGGAGTGATGTGACTAAAGGATTGGAAACTTTGCGCCCCCGTCTGCGTGAAACGCAGGCGCGTCGAAGCGAAAAGTTGATAGACTTGAACTATCGGATTGAGGCGGAGCACTTTAAACTGACCTTGGTAGAGCGGGATATACGTCAGTTTCAGGCACGTTCGGAGCCGGGGATGATGCAGATTCTGTGTCCAAGAGGTACTGATTTTTCCAATCCCCAACTTCAAGTTTGGCTGAAGAAGGTGATAGGTGAGGCCTTGCGGAAGAATGCCAAGCTAGTGTTGCCCCCTCGCCTGTATGCCTTGTCGAAGCAACATGGCTTACCTTTCCACGAGGTAAAGGTTAACTCCAGCTCCGGCCGTTGGGGCAGTTGTTCTACGCGTAGGGATATCAACTTGTCCTGTTATTTGTTGCTCCTGCCGCAACACCTTATTGATTATGTGCTTTTGCACGAGCTGACGCATACGCGCATCATGAACCATGGTGCGGAGTTTTGGGAAATGCTTGACCGCCTGACTGAAGGTCGATGCGAGGCTCTGAGGCAGGAACTGAAGGCGTTTTCTGCCTCGTTGTGAAGACAGACGTTATTCTTGAGGCAGTTGTTTCACTGTTTCCCCTTCCTTTTCGAAACGGTAAGTGCCTCCCTTTTCACTCAGTTCGAAGAGCGATAATTTTTCTGTCGCATTGTCTACAATCATCAGGGCACTTTCTTCGGCAAAGCGTCGCACTTCGAGGTCGAATGGCGAACGGTCGATGGTCTTGTTCAGCAATAGGCTGTCATTGAGGTATATAGATACGGAGTCGCCTTCGAATCCCTTGACCAGCGAGACGGTATAGTGTTCGGCATAGCGACGGTTTTCGTCATTTTGCAGGCGCATGCTCATGTAGACGAAAAGGACAACCACGAAGATGACGGCAAAGGCCAGGATGCCGTTGCCTATCATGAATTGTTTGTTGGTGTTCAGACGGTGGGTCATAGTAGTGTTCTTTCTTTTTTTGCGTGACAAATGTACCGATAATCTTCGAATTTTCAGCGGGATGATGAATATATTATTCGTTTGCGTGACCTTTCGCTTGCAACAGACGATTAAACTATGTAAATTAGGCGTCTGAACGAAAGCAATGCTTTCCACCAGGGAAAACGGTGTTTTCCTCCTCGTAAAGCGCTGCTTTTCTATGTGAGGTCATAAGATTAAAAAATATAAACGTATTCGTTTAACGGAAAAGAAGGATGAATCAGACACAGACAAACCGCATCGAAGTGGTCGACGCCTTGCGTGGCTTGGCTTTGTGTGCCATTGTGATTGTACATTGTTTTGAGCATTACAATCTGTATTACATTCCCGAAAGTGCTCCCCAGTGGCTAACGGCCTTAGATAGAGAGGTATGGAATACCACCTGGTTCTTGCTGGCAGGGAAGGCTTTCTCTACCTTCTCCCTGCTTTTCGGCTTCAGCTTCTTCATTCAGCTCGACAATGCGGCCCGTCGGGGCATGCCTTTCAGGGGACGTTTCGTTTGGCGCATGTTTCTACTGCTGCTTTTCTCGCAGCTGCATTCTCTTTTCTACAACGGCGATATTCTGTTGCTCTATTCGGTGATGGGGCTTTTGTTGGTGGCTCTTTGTCGTTTGTCCACCCGCGTGGTGCTGACGGTGGCCGTTATCATGATTCTTCAGCCTTTGGAGTGGATTCGTTTGTTATGCGCTCTGTTGGATATTCCCTTCCTTAATTATGGAAATCATTGGTTGACCTATGCCAAGTTGGCCAAGCCTGTCATGGAGTCGGGTAATGTGTGGGAAGTCATCGTGTCGAACATCACTTACGGCCAGCTGTACGGCAACTTGTGGCAGATAGAGAACGGTCGCATTTTTCAGATAGGCGGCTTGTTCCTCTTCGGCATGGTGGCCGGTCGGGAGCAACTCTTCAGGAATACGCCGGCCTCCATACGCCGTTGGAAGTGGCTGGTGCTATGGGCTGCCGTGCTGTTTGTACCTTTCCACATTGTGAGGAGTACCTATCCGGCATGGGTGGAGGGTTGCCCACGGCTGGCCATGCCGCTCGACATCGCTCTTCCTTCTATCAGTAACTTCTTGCTTATGGTGGTGCTTGTCGGCTTGTTCACTCTGATTTGGTACGATCGAGGAGAGGGTTTCAAGTTTCAGCGTCTGTTCATTCCCTATGGCAGGATGAGCCTCACGAACTATATTCTTCAGTCCATTGTCGGTGTGACTCTGTTTTATGGTTTCGGTTTGGGGCTATATCGCTATACGGGCGCCACGCTCTGTCTGCTGATAGCTTTGGGTATCTTTACGCTTCAGCTCCTTTTCAGCCGCTGGTGGCTCAGTCGTCACAGGCAAGGACCGTTGGAATGGGTCTGGAAGAAGCTGACTTGGCTGGGAGCTAAGAGATTTTAGTAGGAGAATGTGTTGAGATTAGCTAAAAAAATCTATTTTTGCCCGTTGTATATGCAGATATTAAGCCTTGATACCTTTGATATGAAATGACATTGCAGGGAGAACATACATTGATTGCGGAACTGAAGCGTGGCTCTAAGGAAGCTTTCGACCGGATATACAAGCTTTATGCCGGTCGGTTGCTGGCCTATTGCGTACATTATACCAAATCTCGTGAGGATGCAGAGGAGATTGTGCAGGATGTGTTTGTTGCTTTATGGAATAGTCGTGAAACCATTCGTCAGGAAGAGACCTTGCATTCTTTGTTGTTCACCATTTCTAAACATCGCGTTATCAATGCTTATCGTTCCACCCTTAATTCTCCTGTTTACGAAGATTATGTGGATTACCAGAATGAACTGTCTGCAGGCGAGGATTGTGATCGGGTAGAATACGAACAATATGTAAAGATTGTCAAGGATGCCATTCGTCGGCTGCCTTCTACCCAACAACGCGTCATTACTCTTTCGCGTTTCTCTCAACTATCCAATAAAGAGATAGCCGAACGTCTTTCGTTGAGTGAGCAGACGGTAAAGAATCAACTTTCCGTGGGATTGAAAACTCTTCGTGAACTACTTGCCAAGGTGCTGGTACTTTCTGTGGCAGGCTTGATATTAAATATTGTGAATAGATGGCTTTAGCATGGTACGTCGAAGCAAAAATAATGTCTTTACTAATAGACTGTGAACAATATGGATGAACTGCAACAAAAATATAGAAACGACAACTTGACTCCTGACGAACTAAGACGTTTGCGTGAGGAAGTAAACTCGATGAGTGATGACCGTTTGGAAGATTCGTTACGTGAAGCTTGGGAGTTTGCTGAGGCTTCTTCGAGCGATACCCATCGTTTGGATGAACTGAAGATGCGGATCGACCAACGGCTATTCCCTTCGCATCGAGTTGTGCCTCTCTATTGGAAGGTGCTTCGGATCGCGGCAGCTGTTCTTCTTCCTCTTTTTATGATCGCTACCGTTTACTTGTATCAGGAGAATACCGTTCTTTCTCAGAAAGATTTTGTGGCTACTACAGGTAAGGGAGAACAGGTAACTATTTCTCTGCCGGATGGTACACAAGTAACGTTGAATGCCGAGTCACGCCTTTCTTATAATTTGTCCAATTTCAATTCTGACGAACGTCGGGTGGCATTCGATGGTGAAGGCTATTTTCGTGTAGCCAAGAATCCTTCCAGTCCTTTCTCTATCACTGCAAAAGGGTTGAAAGTGTCTGTGTTGGGTACCACTTTTAATCTTCGTGCCCGTTCAGCCGACGCCACAGCAGAACTTTCTCTGGAGGAAGGCAGTGTTCGTTTCCAATCCTTGAAGACCGGGCAGGGTGTTATCTTGTCACCCAATCAGAAAGCAATTCTTGATCAGATACATGGAACCGTAACTGTTGAGGAAAGTAGTTATACCACAGATGCTTCTGCCTGGAGACGTGGGGAATTGGTATTCCGTAATGTACCGTTTGCGGAGGTTCTAGAAGAGATAGAGGAGATCTATCATGTGTCTATTGCTATAGAAACGGAAGAAATAGACTATCAGGATGATTTGTTTACAGGTGTTCTGAGTCGTACAAATATCAATGAAGTATTGGAAGTGATCGAACACTCGTATCATCTGAAGGCTACGTTGAAGGATGGAACCATAAGGTTGGTGGATTTACACTAAAGATTAGATAGGGTAACATTGGGTTAAATCCTATTTCTCAACATAGTGCTTTATGCTTTATGTACGGAAATAGGATTTTTTATTTTATATGTTCTTTAACATGTGTTTCCTTTGGTACGAATCCGTTTTAGTCTTGTCTTTACTTATAGACAAGCTTGTTTAACCTTTTAATTTTCAAGAATCATTAATCTAATAACCAAAAAGAAACATGAACAATCAATCAAAGTTGCAAAGATTGCTTTGCGTGGCGGTTTGTTTCTTCTGTATAGGCATTATGACAGCTTTTGCTCAAGAGCAGAAAGTAACTGTCGAGCTGAAGAACGCTACCTTGAAGCAAGTTTTCAAGAGTATTGAGGGACAGACTACCTATCGTTTCTCCTATCGGAATACGTTGGTGGATGACAAAAATGACATTACCATTTCGAAACGTCAGGTCGGTGTCTCAGTTGTGCTCAACGAGGTATTAAAAGGGCGTAATCTGACGTATACTATTGTATCTTCAAAGTCCATTGTTATCAGTGATCTGAAGGAGCAAGCTACTCTATCGAAGAATAAGCGCGTGTCTGGTACTGTGAAATCGGCCAATGGAGAGCCAATTATTGGTGCGAATGTTAAGGTAACAGGTACTACAATTGGTTGTATTACTGATTTAGATGGAAATTTTACGCTTGACGTACCAGAGGATGGTCAATTGACAGTTTCTTATATTGGTTTTCAGACATTGGAAGTGCCTATAGGTGAAAAGTCTTCATTGAGTGTTGTGTTGAAAGAAGATATGGAGATGCTGGATGAGGTCGTAGTCGTTGGATATGGTTCCCAGAAGAAAGTGAATGTAATCGGTTCGATTTCTACGGTAGACAGCAAGGTCTTGGAAGCGAGATCTACTCCCAATGTAACGAATATGTTGACCGGACAGATGCCTGGTGTGACTATTACGCAGACCAGCGGTAATCCTGGTCAGGATGGAGGTACCATCCGTATTCGTGGTGTAGGTTCTTTCGGTGCCACTCCCGACCCGTTGGTATTAGTGGACGGTTTACCTGGTGACTTGAATACCCTGAGCCCTGCTGATATTGACAATATTTCGGTTCTGAAAGATGCTTCTTCAGCAGCTATTTATGGCTCGCGTGCAGCCAATGGCGTCATCCTTGTAACAACCAAAAGAGGCAAAGAAGGAAAGGCTCGTGTCGTCTACAATGGATCTGTAGGCATGAGCCAGGCTACCGAACTTCCCCAAATGGCCCATTCTTATGAGTATGCGGAATTTTATAATATGGCTATGGGGACTGAAACGTATACCAAGGAACAAATTCAGAAATATCGTGACGGTTCGGATCCTGACAATTATGCTGACGAAATGTATCTGGAGGATTTGCTCGGTGGCCATGCTTTTCAGACCAAACATGACTTGAGTGTGAACGGAGGTAATGACCGTGTGCAATATATGGCCTCTTTGGGCTATCTGCGTCAGGATGGTTTACTGGAAAATAACTATTTTAATCGCTATAATGCTCGTTTGAACTTGAATGCAAAGCTGGCGGAGAACATAGACTTGAGCATCCGTGTGAATGGTATGACATCGGATCGCCATGAACCTTCGACGCCGGGTATTCTGGATCAAGCTGGTTATAAAGGAATCATTAGCCAAGGCGTTCGTTATCCGGGTTTGGTACCCACGAGATTACAGAATGGTGAGTATGGGCTGGGGCCGAAATTGCAGGGTACGCCTGTGGCATGGCAGGAATGTGCTTCTTTCTATCGTGAGGATAATGACAGATTTGAAGGGAGTGCCGAGTTATCTTGGAAAGTACTCAAGGGGCTCACTTTAAAGGCCATAGGAGGCTATAACTATAGCTTGAATCATATCCGCCACTATCGTGCCGATATGACGTTGACGGGTGATAGAAGTACAGGACCTTCCAGTCTTGAGGATGATATGACTCGTACCGCGTACAAAACATTTCAGGCATTGGCTGATTATAACACGACAATAGCCGAAAAGCATAACTTGGCAGTGTTGGTAGGTTATACATGGGAGGACGAAAGCCAGCGTGGTGTAGGCGGTTATCGCATGAATTATCCTTCTGATGATGTTCCTTATTTAGATGCCGGCGGAGCTGACGGACAAACCAATTCGGGGGGAGGTTATGATTGGGCTATTCAATCCGTGTTTGGACGTTTGACTTATAATTATGACCAGCGCTATTTGTTTGAAACGACCATGCGTTATGATGGCTCGTCCCGCTTCCCTTCTGATTCAAAATACGGTTTCTTCCCTTCGGTAGCGGTAGGATGGCGTATTTCAGAAGAATCTTTTTGGAAAGAAAATGAGAATTTGGAATGGTTTAACAATCTGAAGGTGAAAGCTTCTTACGGCGTTTTGGGCAATAATAATATAGGTAATTATCCATATCAGTCGGTGTATACTCTTGGTCAGGGACAAAATTATGTGTTTGGCGGTGTCTATACCCAGGGGGCTTCAATTACCACTTATGTGGATCCTACTTTGAAATGGGAACGTACGCGTACGATGGATTTCGGTATCGAAACGGCGTTCTTTAACAATAAGCTTACTCTTAATGCTTCTTATTTCTATCGCAAGACAACTGACGTCCTTTACAAACCTTCTGCCAGCTATTCGTCTATCTTCGGTCTGAATGTATCTGAAGTCAATACCGGTGAAGTTGAGAATAAGGGTTGGGAATTTGAGATAGGTCATCAAAACCAGATTGGCAAATTCAAGTATCATGTCAATGCAAATTTCTCTATTATCAACAATAAAGTGTTGACTTTGGGTGTAGGTAATGTGGAGCAGAACAACGGTATGGTAGGTAATGGAAGCGATTTGTTTATTGGTTATCCAATGAATATGTATTATGGTTATAAGACAGATGGTGTCTTTCTGTCCGATGCAGAAGTGGCTAACTGGTATGACCAAAGTAGCATTGCTCCGGGTTCCGTAGCTGGTGATATCCGTTATGTGGATACGACAGGCGACGGCATTGTGAATGCCGACGATCGTGTATTCTTGGGCTCTTCCATTCCGAAATATACTTTTGGATTGAATTTGGGGGCGGAATATGCAGGATTTGATTTCAGCATGTTGATTCAAGGCGTAGCCCATGTGAACAGCTATCTTTCCGGCTATTCAGGTTGGGCCTTCTATGGCGAAGGAAATATCCAGAAATGGCAGATGGAGGAATGCTGGAACGTGCAGACGGATAACCGTTATCCTGGCTATCCAAGATTGGAAGTAATGTCGAATGCGGGTTCGAACAATACGTTGACATCGGATTTCTGGCTCTTGGACGGCTCGTATGTAAAGGTGCGTAACATCCAGTTGGGTTATACTTTGCCTCAGACTGTTGTCAAGAAGTTCGGCGCAAGCGGATTGCGGCTGTATGTGTCGATGGACAATCCTCTTAGTTTTAACAAGTTCCACGAAGGATGGGACCCGGAAAATGGGAATGATAATGGCAATTACTATCCCATCATGTCTACTTATACCTTTGGTTTAACTTTAAATTTTTGATGGATATGAAAAATATAAAATATACAGCTTTGGCTCTGTTGGCGGCTACCACTTTTTTTCAGTCGTGTGACCTGGAGCGAGTTCCGTTAACTGATCTTTCTGAAGAGACTTTTTGGGAACAGGAGAAAAATGCGTCGTTGGCGTTGACTTCTTTGTATAGAGGGGGGATAACGAACGGCCTTGAGTATAGTGTTTCGGACTTTTGGTCTTATCACGGCCTGCTTCTGATGGAACATTTGTCGGACAATGCTTTTGACCGTCGCGGAGAAAGCAATCCGTTTTTTAACATTTCAAGTGGCAAGTTGACGAATACGAATACCTTTATTCTGAACTATTGGACATCTGCCTATTCACGTATCGGCAAGTGTAACCGCTTTTTGGAAGGTATTGCTTCGGCTTCCGATTCGGAGAGTAAGACGAGGATGATAGCCGAGGCTCGTTTCTTGCGTGCTACACAATATCATTATTTAGCCAGTTATTTTAAGGATGTGCCTTTGGTGACGGAAGTGCTGACCGGTGAAGAGTCGAATAATGTGAAGAAAGAAACGCAGGCTAATATTCTGTCTTGGTGTGCAAATGAATTTAAGGAAGCCGCTGCCGATCTGCCGCGTTTCAAGGATCTGGCTTCTTCCGAAACGGGCCGTGCCACCAAGCAGGCAGCACTGGCATTCCTGGGGCGGACTTGTATGTTGCAGAAAGATTGGGCTGGAGGAGCTGCTGCTTATAAGGAAATCATTGATTATGGTGACAATGATATCCATGCCAAATATAGCGAACTGTTTTGGCCGGGAACCGGCGTGGGAAACAAGGAAAATATCTATTATATCGCTTATCTGGAGAATTTCTTTGGTGCTGGTTTCCCTCAGCAGATTTTGTCGGCCAAGGATGGCGGATGGAGCTTGTCCAATCCTTCGGCTGGTTTGTTTGAAGCGTATGAATTTTTAGATGGTACTCCTTTCAGTTATGATGATTCTCGTTATAATCCGAATAATCTAGGCGAGAACCGCGATCCTCGTTTGGATTATTCAATCTATTATAATGGTAGCACTTTCATGGGGACGGAATATCGTATGAGCCCTGATTATGATGCCTCGTTGAAAGAACGTATTGACTATTCTTCCGAAGCATCTAAAACAGGCTATATGTGGCGTAAATATTTTGATGAGAATCCTATTGCCGATCTAACCAGTTATAGCGCTGTGACTCCCATAATACGTTATGCGGAAGTTCTATTGAGCTATTTGGAATGTTTGATAGAGAGTGGGCAGTCTATTAATCAGTCTATTTTGGACGCTACCATCAATAAGGTTCGTTCACGTGCGGATGTAAACATGCCGCCCAAGACCGAGACAAATCCGGCTGTATTGCGTGAACTGGTGAGAAATGAGCGTCGTGTGGAACTGGCCTTTGAGGGTATCCGTTATTGGGATCTGTTGCGATGGGGGATTGCGCATGAAGTTTTGGTCGGAGAAATCTGGGGCGCTCCTTATCCCGATTCTCCGTTGTATGCCACTTCTACTAAGGAAGTGGACCCGACGGGACATTGCCGTTGGTATGTCGGTCGTCGTGACTTCCGCAATCCGCAGGATTATCAGTGGCCAATCCCGATATCCGAACAGAACGTCAATCCGAATCTTCGTGAATAACGCATTGGTGTGAAAAAGGAATGGGCATACCGGAATGAAAGACTGTGACAGTTTAAGTTCCGGTATGTTTAATATTACTTTATAATGTAAATAACTTATGAAACAATCTCTTCTAACTTTCACTTTATTATCTCCTGTGCTGGCTGGAATAGCCGCAGGAGCAGAAACACCTAAAAAGAATAAAAAGGTGCAGGAACAGGAAAAGCCCAATGTGGTGATTATTTATGCAGATGATTTAGGATATGGTGATTTGGAGTGTTATGGTGCAGAAGGCGTGAAGACACCTAATGTGAACAAGCTGGCTTCTGAAGGTATTCGTTTTACAAATATGCATGCTGTGGCTGCTACCAGTACACCCTCGCGCTATTCACTGCTAACAGGTGAGTATGCCTGGCGTAAACCAGGAACAGATGTGGCTGCTGGTAATGCTGGGATGATAATCCGTCCGGGGCAATATACCTTGGCGGATATGTTCAGTCATTGTGGCTATACGACAGGAGCTTTTGGTAAATGGCACTTAGGACTGGGCGAGAAGACTAGTGAACAGGATTGGAATGCTCCGTTACCCTCTTCTTTGGATGATTTGGGTTTCGATTATCATTATATTATGGCTGCCACCGCCGACCGTGTGCCTTGTGTTTTTATAGAGAACGGAATGGTGTCCAATTATGATCCTTCCGCACCGATTGAAGTAAGTTACATTCAGAACTTTCCAGATGAACCTACCGGAAAAGATAATCCCGAGTTACTCTATAATTTGAAGCCCAGCCACGGACATGACATGTCCATTGTTAATGGCATCAGTCGTATTGGTTTTATGAAAGGTGGGGGCAAGGCCTTGTGGAAAGACGAGAATATTGCTGATTCCATTACAGCCCATGCTGTGGATTTTATCAAGGCTCATCAGCATGAACCTTTCTTTATGTATTTTGCGACGAATGATGTACATGTTCCTCGTTTTCCGCATGAACGTTTCCGCGGACAATCGTCCATGGGCTTGCGGGGTGATGCGATTGTGCAGTTCGACTGGAGTGTTGGGCAGATTATGCAGACTCTTGAAGAATTGGGTATAGCCGACAATACACTGATTATACTTTCGAGCGATAATGGTCCGGTTGTAGATGACGGATATCTGGATCAGGCTGAGGAATTGCTTGGTAATCATAAGCCTACGGGCCCGTATAGAGGGAATAAATATAGCGCATATGAAGGTGGTACAATGGTTCCGTGTGTTGTACGTTGGCCTAAGAGTATCTGCCCGGGCAAAGAGTCAGATGTCTTAATGTCGCAGGTGGATTGGATGGCTTCGTTGGGTGTACTGATTGGCGCTAAGTTGCCCGAAGGAAGTGCTCCTGACAGTTTTGATCGTTTGGGAAACTTGTTGGGAACTGATAATTCAGATCGGCCTTGGGTGATTGAACAATCGGCAAATCATGTTCTTTCTGTGCGTACGAGAGAGTGGAAATATATTGAACCGAATGATGGACCGAAGATGATAACATGGGGACCTAAGATTGAGACTGGTAACAACAGTACGCCGCAATTGTATCGTATGACGGATAAACTGGACGAACAGGAGGATGTAGCTTCTCAATATCCTAAAATCGTTTTTGACTTTGAAATGTTGTTACGCAAGGTTCGGGCAGGTAATCTGAAACCGTGATAGGATGGGGAGATAATGCATGCCTCAAAATGAAAAAGTCTCAAATTAAGTTTCGGATGTTTCGGAATTTGAAAAGGAGGCTGTTTCAAAATAAAAAATAGAGATAGGCTTACTTGCAATCTATAAGCTACAACATAAAAATCTCCTGCTTTTAGTCCTATAATTGCAATAAACAAGGGCTAAAGCAGGAGTTTTTTACTTCTAAGTTTCAATCTATAAGATTTTTACTTTTGCAATTCTATTTTGAGACAGCCTCGACTTTTCTATGAAGAACGATAGATGTTTCTTTAGAGGGAGAATATAAACGTTTGTTATTTTCAGGGAACAAAGTGAAGATTCTTTAAAACCGTTACTTGCGGATCCAAATCCCTCACTTCGTTCCTTTAAATGACATAACGTTTTGATTATACTTTTTTATTTTGAGACAGTCCTTTTAGTCAGTTTATATTCTCTTCACCCAATACCCATTCCCATACCTTGTGTGTACCCTTTGCCCCAACTGGGCCAACAAGCGGCTGAACGAAGTACAAGAACAGTCTTTCAAGGCTGCGGGATTCTTCTGTTTTAATACGGCATAAATATCTGCCGCAGACATCAGGCGAGCACCTTGCTCGCCTGCCTCAGCAAACGCAAAGCAGCTGCTTATAAGTTCTTCGGCGGGCGCAATGCGGTAGAACGGACGGTTGGCCGCTTGAATTTCGGCCTCTTCGGCCTTGCTGAACCAGCATCGCTCGCCACTGTTCAGTTCGTGCAGCAGCTGGGCATAAAGCTGGGCGTGGTCGATGGGGGTCGTACAGTCGATGACATGCTCCACTTCCACACAGATAAAACGGCGGCTGCCCGAAAGGTCGGTCAGCAGGTCGCGGCGGTTGCTCGTGCCGATGAACGAGGCGATTCTTGGCAAAGATTCAGCCGAACGGCGGTAGGCCCGGCGCACACGAAGGTCTTCCATCTGCATCAGGTTCTTCAGCTGGGGCATCCGGCTGACGGGAAGACGATCAAACTCGTCGAGGTTGATCAGACCGTAGGAGGCCAGTTTGTTCTCCGCCGACGAGGCGTTGGTCAGGTCGAAGCTCTCCGTAAAGTAGTCACGCAATTCTTGGGGGAGCAACATACGGCAGAAAGTAGACTTACCCAAGCCCTGTGTGGGGCTGACCAAAAGCGGAGCCACACTATTGGCCCTGCGGCCACGGTTGCCCGAACCTGTCCACTGGGCCGTGACCGCCAGCATCCAGCGGTGGAAGGAACGTACCCAAATATCTTTATCAGATACACGTTTTGCCAGCTCCGCCACACGGTCCTTGCCGTCCCATTCGGGCAGGTTCTTGAAATAGAGTTCGAAGGGGTGGTAGGCTTGTACGTGGTCGGATTCCACATATCGCTTGATGTCACGATCCCAGCAATCCACACCACTTTCTATAGCATTGAGGGCAATGCCGTTCAGGATACGGCTGTCTACGGGTGTATAAGTAAGGTGGTGATCCTCATCCACTTTCTCCATATCCAGACGGGCACATTCCGTCCGCTCGGTCAGCAGGTTGTAGCGGAAGGCATAGTGCAGTTTCAAGTAGCGTGAGAGGCGTTGTATCATCCGCTTTTGCTTCGGTTCCTTTCCTCCTTTTTCTATATCTACAGGGTTGGGCTCTTTCGTAGCAGTTGGAACGGCTTCTATCCATTCTGTCACTTCATTCTGTCCGTTCAGGCTGAACATGCGCTTTTCAGGATTCTGCTGTTGCGACTTCCAAGTCAGGCGGACAGTGAACTCGCCGTCGCCTGTCACAAGAAAGACTTGTCCTTCAGGCAGGCGGGAACAGGCACGGTTCAGGTCAGTAAGCAGCCGGTCGTACGACGAAGCGGATGGTTCTCCGCGGAAAAAGAAATCTCTCAGTTGGCAAATTAGCTTCATAAAAGTAGTTGTTTATCTTGTCGTAAAGATACGACATCAAGAAGGTGAAGTCAAGTTTTTCAGCGTAAATAACGGACGATAATCAACGAAAATCAACTTTACATTACTTTCACAAATTGTTTTCAGAGCTTATTGGCTGTGAATTCATTGTAAACTGTTTAAATTCAATGTTTTACGATGAAACATGCCTAATCCCCGTATTTGTATGCTTTTGCTTTCACCCTAACTTTTACATTTAAAGTAAGATACAACGATTGTGAAGCCGTGAAGCCATTTTAGAGTAAACGTATTTTTACTTATGGATGTGAAAACATCGTTTTCGGTAAAGCACTGTTTTGTTCCTTGTAAAGCTCTGCTTTCTTGAGAATAAAACGGTGTTTTGTGTCAAAGGAGACATTGGAGAATAGGGAAGGCAACTTGGCAGGTATAAACATGGACTTGACGGGCGTAAAGAGGGACTTGGGAAGTGTAACTATGGACTTGGTGAAAGGAAATATTGAAAACTATCTTTTCATTTGTTTCTGCTTTCAACTTTCCCTATCTTTTGATAAGATAGGGGGCGTCTCAGCAAAAAAAATCAAGCAAGCTTGTTTCTTCTGCTTTCAACTTTCCCTATCTTTGCCAATACATTGTTTAAACTAAATAGGGCATGAAAAAATATTTATTATTGGGCTTTCTGCTGGTAGCAGGGCTTTGTTGTACGTATGGGCAAACCATTACGCCGGCTGAGGAGCCTAATCAGACGCAGCGCGAACTGATAGAGCGCGGGTATGGTATGTTTGTTCATTTTGGGGTGAATACTTTCTCGGGCGATGAATGGTCGGACGGGACAGTGTCGGTGGATAAATATAACCCGACACGTTTGGATTGTGACCAGTGGGTGCGGGTGGCACGTGATGCTGGTTTCCGATATGTGTTGCTCGTAACGAAGCACCATGACGGTTTCTGCTTATGGGACAGCCAGTATACGGATTACGATGTGGCTTCTTCGCCCGTTAAGACGGATGTGGTAAAGGCGGTTTCGGATGCCTGTCGGAAATATGGTCTTCAATTTGGTGTTTATTATTCGTTGTGGGACAGGCACGAGCCGTCGTATCGTGATAAGGATCCGAAGAAATATATCGACTATATGATTGGGCAGCTTCGGGAGTTGTTTTTGAACTATGGTCCGATTTGTGAATTATGGTTTGATGGCGGTTGGGATCGTCCTGTAAAGGATTGGGATCTTCCTCGTGTATATGCCGAGGTGAAGAAGATGCAACCTAACTGTGCTGTCGGGGTGAATCATACGGTGGTCGATCGTGAAGGAAGCCGTAAACATATTTTGCCGGATTCGATGCTGGTGGACAATAAGTATTATCTGCAATACTTCCCTACGGATTTCCGATTGTGGGATCCGAAGATTGCGCATAGGCTTGACAAGAAGCAATATCTGTATGGCGGTAATTCCTACTATCTGCCGTTTGAGCATACGGTCTGCATCAGTAAGGAGTGGAACTGGTTTCAGAAGAATACCCCCAAAACGGTGCGTAGCCTGGATGAATTGGAAGAATTGTTCTATTGGTGTACTTCGGGCAACAATACATTGGTGGTCAATGTCCCTCCCGATCAGGCGGGGCGTATCCGCGAGAATGAGGCCAATCATATCATTGCGTTGAACAAGGAACGTTTGCATTTGCATCAAGACCGCCCGCTGCCCGTAGGAAGTGCGTGGTTGACTGAAGGTGGGACGGCTACGGCTTCATCGGTATACGAGAACAATGAGGGACTGTATGGTGCAGCTTATGCGATCGACGGAGGAATGCAGACCCGTTGGGCGGCGGACGATGTGCATGCAGAACTCGTTATTTCGTTCGACGGCATGAAATCGTTCAACAAGGTCGTAATGTTTGAGCATTGTGATGCGGTGAATTCTTCTGATGGCTTCTCGAACAAACGAGTGAATCGGATACAATCCTATCGTATCGATATCTGGAAGGATGGCGATTGGGAGTGTGTATATGTTTCTGACGAACCGATGGGAGATTGTAAGGTGATCAGATTTCCTTATGCCTATCAGACAGCCAAAATTCGTCTGAAAGTGTTGAACGCTTCCTTGCCTCCTTCGATTGACGAGATATATGTTCAGGAAGTCGACTGATATTTGCTGTTTTCGAAAAAAATTACGAATATTGCACCTCTACACAAACATTGGATAAGATATGAAAACGGTATTCAGCATTGTATTCGCTTTCTTGTGCGCAATCGCCTGCTCCGCACAAGTTTTGACTTTGCCTGCCTCGGAGGCTGTGTCGCCTGGCATGTGGCTTTGTTATCGCATGAATCTGCACTTGGAGGACGAGCCGTCGGATGTGGAACTTCGCGTCGCGGCGGACAGCAAGTATTGGCTTTGGGTGAATGGCGAATTGCAGGTGAGGGAAGGCGGACTGAAGCGCGGGCCTAATCCGAAGGATACGTATTGCGACGTGCTTCGTGGGGCGCAGGGCTTGCGCGAAGGCGACAATACGGTAGCCGTATTGGTGTGGTACTTTGGCAAGGACGGGTTCAGCCATCGCAATTCGCCGACGCCTGGATTGGCTTTCCGTTTGTTGGTGGACGGTAAGGTGCTGGATACGGACAAAGCTTGGAAGGTGTGCAGGCATCCAGCCTATTATTTACCTGAAGGAGAAAAGCCCAACTATCGTTTGCCCGAGTCGAACATCGGATTCGATGCCGCGAAGGACATCGCTTTTCAGCAACCCGACTATGATGACAGCAGTTGGAGTAAGGTTCGACGGGTGTCGTTGGAGGAGGCCGGATGGAACCGGTTGGTGGATCGTCCCATTCCTCAATGGAAAGACTATGGCCTGAAAACCTATACAAGGACGGAGCGGCAGGGAAATCAGATTCTAGCTTATTTGCCCTACAATGCGCAGGTAACTCCTTATCTGAAGGTGAAGTCGGTGGCTGACCGAAAGATTGACATCCGTACGGATGACTATCGGGGTGGTTCGGCTACGAATGTGTTTGCCGAATATATTACGCGTGAAGGCGTTCAGGAGTTTGAATGTCGTGGATGGATGAACGGGCATTATGTCATCTATACCATCCCTGAAGGTTGTGAGGTGCTGGAGCTGAAATATCGCGAGACGGGATATGAAACGAATTTTGCAGGCAATTTCTGGTGTGACGATCCTTTCTTGACCCGCCTGTGGACGAAGTCGCAACGTACACTCTACATCACGATGCGCGACACCTATATGGATTGCCCCGACCGAGAGCGGGCACAATGGTGGGGTGACGTGGTGAATGAACTTGGCGAGGCTTTTTATGCCTTGGACGAGAAAGCACATCGGCTGACACGCAAAGGCATCTGTGAACTGATGGACTGGCAACGGGCGGACAGTACTATCTTCGCCCCTGTGCCTGCCGGCAATTACAAGGACGAACTGCCCATGCAGATGCTGGCCAGTGTAGGCTATTATGGCTTCTGGATGTACTATATGGGGACGGGCGACAAAGAACTGATTGAATACGTGTTTCCCAAAGTGAAGAAATACATTCACGTCTGGAAGACCTCTCCCGACGGGCTGGTCATTCCCCGCAAGGGTGGATGGACATGGGGCGACTGGGGCGACAACAAGGATATGGAACTTCTGTTTAGCCTGTGGTATTCCATCGCGTTGGATGGTTATGCCCACATGGCCCGTCTGGTGGATGAGCCGGCAGAAGCACGTTGGGCGGACGAAATCAATGACCGTCTGCGCAAAGTTTTCCATCAGAGGTATTGGACGGGGGCGCATTACAAGTCGCCCGACTATGAGGGACAACCTGACGACCGTGCTCAGGCTTTGGCTGTTGTGGCCGGCGTGTTGCCCAAAGAGCTTTATCCGACCATCCGTCCTTTCTTCCGTCAGCAATATCATGCCAGCCCTTATATGGAAAAATATGTCTTGCAGGCCCTTTGTGAGATGGGATACTATCAGGACGCGATGGACAGGATGAGGCTACGCTACGAAGCGATGGTGGACAGCCCGCTGACCACCTTGTGGGAAGGCTGGGGCATCGGCAAGGAAGGCTTTGGAGGTGGTAGTTATAACCATGCTTGGAGCGGAGGTCCGCTGACGATCTTGAGTAGTTACGTGGCTGGCGTGAAGGTGGTAGAGCCTGGCTTTAAAGTTTTTTCGATTTGTCCCAATTTAGGAAACTTGAGCCATGTGAAAGTGACGGTGCCGCTTGCGGGCGGACGCTTCATCGAGGCTGATGTGAAAAAGGATGCAGAGCGATGTGTACTTGAACTGGCAGTGCCCGAAGGTACGACTGGATTGGTGGGCTTGCCTGATGGATATACACAAATACGTGTGAATGGGAAACCTGCCGAAGCAGGGGTGAAATTGAAAACAGGCGTTTGGAAGATCGAGTTTGGAAATCTTCCTGACAAATAAGATTTGAGCGGATTATGGAAAAGACATGGAGGTGGTTTGGTAAAAAAGATCCGATTACGTTGGACATGCTCCGACAAATCGGTGTGGAAGGCATTGTGACGGCATTGCACGATATCCCTAACGGCGAGATCTGGCCGCTGGAGGCGATTGTGGAGCTGCGCGACTATATAGAACGGGCAGGTTTGCGCTGGTCGGTGGTGGAAAGTTTGCCCGTGAGCGAAGCCATCAAGTATGGTGGCAAGGAGCGCGATCGCCTGATAGAAAACTATGGAATAAGCCTGGCAAACCTGTCGAAAGCAGGGATCAAAACAGTGTGTTATAACTTCATGCCTGTCATCGACTGGATACGTACTGACTTGAACCATCGATGGGAAGACGGCTCTTCCTCGTTGTATTTTGACAAGATACGTTTTGCCTACTTCGATTGTCGGATTTTGCAACGTAAAGGGGCTGAAGCTGACTATACGGCGGAAGAGTTGCAGAAGGTGGACGAGCTGGTAAAGACCATTACGGATGAAGAAAAGTATGAGTTGATAGATACTGTAATTGTCAAGACGCAAGGCTTTGTGAATGGCAATATTGACGGCCATACGCCCGACCCAGTACAATTGTTTAGAGAACTTTTGTGGCGCTACGAAGGGATCGACCGCCATCAGCTGCGTGACAACCTGTATTATTTTCTGTCAGCCATCATGCCTGTCTGCGATGCTTGCGGCGTGGATATGTGCATACATCCCGATGATCCGCCTTATCAGATGCTGGGATTGCCTCGTATTGTCACTTCAGGTGAAGACATCGACTGGCTGCTTAAGGCGGTGGACAATCCTCACAACGGGTTGACCTTCTGTGCCGGTTCGCTGAGTGCCGGTTTGCAGAATGACGTGGTTGAACTTGCCCGTCGTTTTGCCTCACGTACTCGTTTCGTGCATTTGCGTAGTACAAACGTCATGGAAGATGGAAATTTCATGGAAGCGTCCCATCTGGAAGGGCGCGGACGCGTACCTGAACTGGTTGCTTTTTACGAAAAGAATCTGCCCGATGTGCCTATGCGTGTCGACCACGGCCGGCTGATGCTGGACGATGTGAACAAGGGCTATAACCCCGGTTATTCCTTCCATGGACGGATGCTTGCATTGGCTCAGGTGGAAGGGATGATGGCAATGGTGCGTAAATTTCCGACTTTTTTCTCCTAATATTTTGTAGTCGAACAGATTATTTATATCTTTGCAAACGGAAACGGATGAAAGGTGGAGGGGCAATCAAGCTCCTCTTTTTTATTCTTATACGGTTTATATGATAGAGAAAAAAACGATTTGTGAAATTGTAGAAGATTGGTTGAAGGACAAAGATTACTTTCTGGTGGAGGTAACGGTGAGTCCTGATGACAAGATTGTGGTGGAGATCGACCACAAAGACGGTGTTTGGATAGAAGATTGTGTGGAGTTGAGCCGCTATATCGAGTCCCGTTTGAACCGCGATGCGGAGGATTTCGAATTGGAAGTGGGCTCGGCTGGTATCGGACAGCCTTTCAAGGTACTTCAGCAGTACATGAACCACATTGGGGAAGAAGTGGAAGTGCTGACTAAGGATGGACGTAAACTGAGCGGCGTACTGAAGGAGGCCGATGAACAGCATTTTACGGTTACCATCCAGAAGAAAGTGAAGGAAGAGGGCATGAAACGCCCGAAGATGGTGGATGAAGATTTGAACTTTACGTACGAAGAAATAAAATATACTAAATACTTAATCAGTTTTAAATAAGATTATGGCCAAGAAAGAAGAGACTGTCAGCATGATTGACACATTTTCGGAGTTTAAGGAGCTGAAGAATATCGACAGAACCACGATGGTGAGCGTACTTGAGGAGTCGTTCCGTAGCGTGATTGCGAAAATGTTTGGTACGGATGAGAATTACGACGTCATTGTAAACCCCGATAAGGGTGACTTCGAAATCTGGCGTAACCGTGAGGTGGTTGCCGATGAGGACCTGACGAACCCTAATCTGCAGATATCCCTGAGCGAGGCACAGAAAATAGATGCTTCGTATGAAGTGGGTGAAGAGGTGACAGACGAGGTGAACTTCGCAAAATTTGGCCGTCGTGCCATCCTGAACTTGCGCCAGACGTTGGCCTCCAAGATATTGGAACTGGAAAAAGACAGCCTTTACAACAAATATATCGACAAGGTAGGAACAGTTGTGAATGCCGAAGTCTATCAGATTTGGAAGAAAGAAATGCTGCTGCTCGACGATGAAGGCAACGAATTGCTGCTGCCTAAGACCGAGCAAATACCGAGCGACTTCTATCGTAAGGGAGAAACTGCCCGTGCGGTGGTGGCTCGTGTAGACAACAAGAACAACAATCCGAAGATTATCTTGAGCCGTACTTCTCCCGTCTTCTTGCAGCGTCTGTTCGAGATGGAAGTACCTGAAATCAATGATGGCCTTATTACCATTCGTAAGATAGCCCGTATTCCTGGCGAACGTGCTAAAATTGCTGTAGAAAGCTATGACGACCGTATTGATCCGGTAGGCGCATGTGTCGGTGTGAAGGGAAGCCGTATCCACGGTATTGTACGCGAACTTCGCAATGAGAACATTGATGTCATCAATTATACTTCGAATGTACAGTTGTTTATTCAGCGTGCGTTGAGCCCTGCCAAAATTTCTTCCATCCGCTTGAATGAGGAAGAACGCAAGGCGGAAGTGTTCTTGAAACCCGAAGAAGTTTCATTGGCCATTGGTAAAGGTGGTTTGAACATCAAGTTGGCCAGTATGCTGACTGAATATACCATTGATGTCTTCCGCGAAATTGATGGAAATGTGGAAGATGAAGATATCTATCTGGATGAATTCCGTGATGAAATCGAAGGTTGGGTTATTGATGCAATCAAGGGTATCGGTATCGATACAGCCAAGGCTGTATTGAACGCTCCTCGTGAAATGCTGATCGAGAAAGCCGACTTGGAGGAAGAAACTGTAGACGAAGTGCTGCGCATTTTGAAACAGGAATTTGAAGAAGAATAATAGATGTGTTAATATATATGATTTGAATGTGCTAATGTACTGGTGAAAGCAGTGAGGCACATCGAGGAAGAGGGGCGATTTATTGGCACATTAGTACATTGGCACATTAAAATCATTAAAAGTAAAATATGACGATAAGGTTAAATAAAGTAACACGAGATTTGAATGTGGGAATTACGACGGCTGTTGAATTCTTACAGAAAAAGGGTTTTGTCGTAGAGGCAAATCCGAATACGAAAATTACCGATGAACAGTTTGAGTTGCTGAAAAAAGAATTCAGTACAGACAAGGATCTTAAAATGAAGTCCGAGCGCTTCTTGCAGGAGCGTCAAACCAAAGAACGCAACAAAGCGTCTGTGGCTATCGAAGGCTACGAAACGAAGGAATCCGTGAAGGAAAAGGTGGAGGAAATTAAAACTGTAATTCCCGAAGATGTACGTCCTAAGTTTAAACCTGTAGGCAAGATTGATTTGGATAATCTGGGTAAGAAACCTGTGGTTGAGAAAGAAAAAGAAGTGGAAGAGCAGAAACCAGAACCGGTTGTAGAGCCAGTTCAACCGAAGCCGGAAGTTAAAGAAATGCCTTCGGAAGAGGTTGAGGCACAAGTTGCCGAAAAAGTTTCGGAAGTAGAGCCTGTTCAGGAAACCGTGGAAGAGAAAACAATCGAAACGCCTGTGGAAGAACCTCAGACTCAGGATGCTACTGAAGAGGAATACCATTCGGATGAAACAATAGACGTGAAGGTAGAAAAAGAAGAGGAAGCTCCAGTTGAAGAAACAAAGTCGGCTGATAGCTCTGAGGAGATCTTTACAATTCGCAAACCTGAGTTTGTTTCGAAAATTAACGTTATCGGTCAAATAGACCTTGCAGCTTTGAATCAGTCGACTCGCCCCAAAAAGAAGTCGAAAGAAGAAAAGCGTAAAGAACGTGAAGAAAAGGAAAAACAGCGCCTTGACCAGAGACGTCAAATGAAAGAAGCCATCATGAAAGAAATCCGTCGTGAAGACAGCAAGATGAGGGATGAAAATGATGGTGAGAGCGGTGGTAAAAAGAAACGCGTTCGTATCAACAAGGAGAAAGTAGATATCAACAATGCTTCCAGCTATCAGAAAGGCGACCATCAGAAGGGTGGAAATGCCGCTGGACAGCAACAGGGGGGCAAGAAAAATAAGGATCGTTTCAAGAAACCTGTTATCAAACAAGAAGTCAGTGAGGAAGATGTTGCTAAACAGGTGAAAGAAACCTTGGCACGCCTCACATCGAAAGGCAAGAGTAAAGGAGCCAAATACCGCAAGGAGAAACGTGAACAGGCTGCCGACCGTATGCATGAGCTTGAAAGTCAGGAAATGGCTGATAGCAAAGTATTGAAGTTGACAGAGTTTGTGACAGCCAACGAGCTGGCCAATATGATGGATGTACCTGTTACGCAAGTCATTGGTACCTGCATGAGCATCGGTATCATGGTGTCCATTAACCAGCGTCTGGATGCCGAGACCATCAATCTGGTGGCTGAAGAATTCGGCTTTAAGACGGAATATGTAAGTGCGGAAGTGGCACAGGCCATCGTGGAAGAAGAGGATGCAGAGGAAGATTTGGAACCTCGTGCTCCGATTGTAACCGTGATGGGTCACGTAGACCATGGTAAGACATCGTTGCTCGACTATATCCGTAAGGCGAATGTGATTGCCGGTGAAGCTGGCGGTATTACGCAGCACATCGGTGCTTATCACGTAACGTTGGAAGACGGACGTAAGATTACGTTCCTTGATACGCCGGGTCACGAAGCATTTACCGCCATGCGTGCCCGTGGTGCCAAGGTGACGGATATTGCCATCATCATTGTGGCAGCCGACGATAACGTCATGCCGCAGACCAAGGAGGCTATCAACCACGCTATGGCTGCCGGTGTTCCCATTGTATTTGCTATCAACAAGATAGATAAGCCGACTGCCAATCCCGATAAGATTAAGGAAGAACTGGCCAACATGAACTTCCTGGTAGAGGAATGGGGCGGTAAGTACCAGTCTCAGGACATCTCGGCCAAGAAAGGTATTGGTGTCCCTGAATTGATGGAGAAAGTATTGTTGGAGGCTGAAATGTTGGAACTGAAGGCTAATCCCAATCGTAAAGCTACAGGATCTATTATCGAGTCGTCGCTTGACAAAGGGCGCGGTTATGTAGCAACCGTGTTGGTATCCAACGGTACGTTGAAAGTAGGTGATATCGTTTTGGCCGGAACCAATTATGGTAAGGTAAAAGCGATGTTCAACGAGCGTAATCAGCGAATGACACAGGCCGGTCCGTCTGAACCTGCTCTTATTCTGGGCCTGAACGGAGCACCTGCTGCAGGTGATACGTTTCACGTGATTGAAACCGAACAGGAAGCACGTGAGATTGCCAACAAGCGTGAGCAGTTGCAGCGCGAACAGGGTCTGCGTACACAGAAGATGCTGACGCTCGACGAAGTGGGCCGCCGTCTGGCATTGGGCGACTTCCACGAGCTGAATGTCATCGTGAAAGGTGACGTGGACGGTTCGGTAGAGGCCTTGAGCGATTCGTTGATCAAGTTGTCTACAGAACAGATCCAAGTCAACGTTATCCACAAAGGTGTGGGACAGATTTCTGAGTCGGATGTGTCCTTGGCTGCTGCTTCGGATGCCATTATCGTAGGTTTCCAGGTACGTCCTTCGGGAGCTGCTGCCAAACTGGCCGAACAGGAAGGTGTAGATATCCGTAAGTATTCTGTCATCTATGATGCTATCGAGGAGGTGAAGTCTGCAATGGAGGGTATGCTTGCTCCGACATTGAAGGAACAGGTTACCGCTACCATCGAAGTGCGTGAGGTCTTCAATATCAGTAAGGTTGGCGTAGTAGCCGGTGCGATGGTGAAGACCGGTAAGGTGAAACGTACCGATAAGGCTCGTCTGATTCGTGATGGTATTGTGGTATTTACCGGCAATATCAATGCCTTGAAGCGCTTCAAGGATGATGTGAAAGAAGTCGGAACTAACTTTGAATGCGGTATTAGCCTGACTGGTTGCAACGACATCAAGGTGGGCGATGTCATCGAAACATTCGAAGAAGTGGAAGTAAAACAGACACTCTGATTCTGAATAGTTAGACTTTCAGCCGCAGACAACGCGGACGACACGGATTTTATGCTGCGCGAATCAATCGTGCTGCCGAGCTGTAGGAACGGGTGAAATCTGCGTTGTTGGTGTAGTCTGCGGCTGATTTATTTATATCATAAAAAGTATGACCACCATAGATATCATTATACTCGTCATTCTGGGGGCGGGAGCCATAGTGGGGTTTGCCAAAGGCTTTCTCAGACAGTTAGCTGGTTTGCTGGGGCTTGTAGCCGGTCTGTTGATCGCCAAGGCATTGTATGCTACCGTGGCCGAGCGGATATTTCTGCCGCTAACCGACTCGTTGACAGTGGCACAGGGCATCGCTTTCGTGATTATTTGGCTGGCTGTTCCGCTGGCATTCCTGCTGTTGGCTTTGTTGTTGACCAAGGCGATGGAAGCCGTTTCGTTAGGATGGGTCAACCGTCTGCTGGGGGCCGGATTAGGCCTGCTGAAGTCTGCTTTGCTGGTAAGTCTGCTGATTTGTGTGGTCGAATATATTGATACGGACAATGCGCTCCTGAAGAAAACAAAAAAGCGGGAGTCTGTGTTATATTATCCGTTGGAAAAGTTTGCAGGTGTCTTTTTACCTGCGGCTAAAGAAATGGCTGTCGAATTCTTATGACAGTGAAATTTTGATGAACTTGAATATAGACAAGATATGCGACAAGAAGAACCTAATAAATATGTCAAGGAACTTACGCAGGAAAAGTACAAGTACGGTTTCACGACCGATGTGCACACTGACGTCATCGAGAAGGGCTTGAACGAAGATATCATCCGCTTGATTTCCGAGAAGAAGGGCGAACCCGATTGGATGCTGGAGTTTCGCCTGAAGGCTTATCGCCATTGGTTGACGCTGGAGATGCCTACATGGGCTCACCTCCGTATTCCTGAAATTGATTACCAGGCCATTTCCTATTATGCTGACCCTACCAAGAAAAAAGAAGGGCCGAAAAGTATGGACGAAGTCGATCCCGAACTGATCAAGACCTTCAATAAGCTGGGTATCCCTTTGGAAGAACAGATGGCATTGAGTGGTATGGCTGTGGATGCTGTGATGGATTCTGTCTCCGTGAAGACTACCTTCAAAGAAACATTAATGGAGAAAGGTATCATTTTTTGTTCCATGAGTGAGGCTATCCGTGAACATCCCGATTTGGTGCAGAAGTATTTAGGTTCTGTGGTGCCTTATCGCGACAATTTCTTTGCCGCGCTCAATTCTGCTGTGTTCTCTGACGGTTCTTTCGTTTATATTCCCAAAGGAGTGCGGTGCCCGATGGAATTGTCTACTTATTTTCGTATCAATGCGCGGGGAACGGGGCAGTTTGAGCGTACGCTCATTGTGGCCGATGATGATGCTTATGTTTCCTATCTCGAAGGCTGTACTGCTCCTATGCGTGATGAGAACCAATTGCATGCTGCTATCGTAGAGATTGTGGTACACGATCGTGCTGAAGTGAAATACAGCACTGTACAGAATTGGTATCCGGGTGATGCTGAAGGCAAGGGAGGCGTGTACAATTTCGTTACCAAACGTGGCATTTGTAAAGGTGTAGATAGCAAGCTGTCGTGGACGCAGGTAGAAACGGGTAGTGCCATCACGTGGAAATATCCTTCTTGTATCCTGGCGGGTGACAATTCGATTGCTGAGTTTTACAGTGTGGCTGTAACCAATAATTACCAGCAGGCCGATACGGGTACGAAGATGATTCACATCGGAAAGAATACCCGTTCGACTATCGTCAGTAAAGGAATTTCTGCCGGACGGAGCGAGAACTCCTACCGTGGACTGGTACGTGTTAGCCCTAAGGCTGACAATGCGCGTAACTACAGTCAGTGTGATTCGCTCTTGTTGGGTGACAAATGCGGTGCACACACCTTCCCCTATATGGATATCCATAACGAAACTGCAGTGGTGGAACATGAAGCGACCACCAGTAAAATCAGTGAAGATCAGATATTCTACTGCAATCAACGTGGTATTTCGAGTGAAGATGCCGTAGGACTTATTGTGAATGGTTATGCCAAAGAAGTGCTTAACAAATTGCCGATGGAGTTTGCCGTTGAGGCTCAGAAGCTGTTGAGTATTTCGTTGGAAGGAAGCGTGGGTTAAATAAAGAACGGATAATAAAGAATTAAGAATAAAATGAGTCGGATGAGGAAGACAGGATGAGGAAAGGCAACTTTCATTCTTTATTCTTCATTCTTAATGATAAAAATTATGTTAGAGATTAAAGACCTTCATGCCAGCATCAATGGCAAAGAAATATTGAAAGGCATCAACCTCACGATTCGTGACGGTGAGGTGCACGCCCTTATGGGACAGAACGGTGCCGGAAAAAGTACGTTGAGTAATGTTCTCGTGGGACATCCCGCTTATGAAGTGACACATGGTTCTATTACCTTCAATGGCAAAGATTTATTGGCCTTGTCACCCGAAGACCGTGCTCATGAAGGTATCTTCCTGTCTTTCCAAACACCAGTTGAGATTCCTGGTGTTTCAATGGTGAATTTTATGCGTACGGCTGTCAATGAGCAACGCAAGTATCGCCACCTGCCTGCCTTGTCGGCTTCGGAGTTTTTGAAACTGATGCGTGAAAAACGGGCTATTGTGGAACTGGATAGCAAGTTGGCCAACCGTTCTGTAAACGAAGGTTTCAGTGGCGGCGAGAAGAAACGTAATGAAATCTTTCAGATGGCGATGCTCGAACCGACTTTTGCCATTTTGGACGAAACGGATTCTGGCCTCGATGTGGATGCTTTGCGTATTGTAGCTGAAGGCTTCAATAAACTGCGTACGGAGCAGACGTCTGCGATGGTCATCACGCATTATCAACGCTTGTTGGATTACCTGAAGCCTGATGTGGTGCATGTCCTTCTGGGTGGCCGTATTGTGAAGACGGGCGGACCGGAATTGGCAACGGAAATCGAACGCCGCGGCTTCGACTGGATAAAAAAAGAGCAGTTAAATGAGGAGTGAGGAATTATGAGACCCGAACAACAATACATTGATCTGTTCTCGCAGTGTGAGGCTATGATATGCCAGCATAGTTGTGAGGTAATGAATGCTCCGCGTGCTGCGGCCTTTGCAGACTTTGAGCGCCTCGGTTTCCCCACCCGTGAGGACGAGAAATACAAATATACTGATATCAGTAAACTCTTTGAACCTGACTATGGGCTCAACCTGAAACAGCTTGACATCCCCGTTAATCCTTATGACGTGTTCAAGTGTGATGTGCCCAACATGAGTACTTCGCTCTATTTTGTCGTCAACGATGCCTTTTACGGCAAGGCGCTGCCCAAGTCGCACCTGCCCGAGGGCGTCCTCTTCGGCAGCCTGCGGCAGCTGGCGGTGGAGCATCCCGAATTGGTGAAGAAGTATTACGGGCGTTTGGCCGATACCGAGAAAGATGGCGTGACGGCCCTTAATACGGCCTTGGCGGAAGATGGCGTGTTGCTCTACGTGCCCAGTGGTGTGGTGGTAGAGCGGCCCATACAATTGGTAAATATATTGCGCAGCGATGTCAATCTGATGGTAAACCGTCGCGTGCTTATCATATTGGAGGACGGTGCACAGGCACGGATGCTGGTTTGCGACCACGCCATGGATGCTGTCAATTTCCTTGCTACGCAGGTAGTGGAAATCTTTGTGGGACGCGACGCTGTTCTTGATCTTTACGAACTGGAAGAAACCCACAACAGTACTGTACGTGTCAGCAATATGTATGTCCAGCAGGACAGCGGAAGCAACGTGCTACTGAACGGTATGACCTTGACAGGTGGTACGACGCGCAACTCCGTCAATGTTACTTTGGCTGGCGAGGGAGCTGAAATCAATCTTTGCGGCATGGTTATCGCCGATAAAAACCAGCATGTAGACAACCATACTGCTATCGACCATGCTGTTCCTCGTTGTACATCGAACGAACTCTTCAAATACGTGCTCGACGATCAGGCTACTGGCGCTTTTGCCGGACTTGTTCTGGTGCGTCCTGGAGCACAGCATACCTCTTCGCAACAGACCAATCGGAACCTATGTGCTACGCGTGAAGCCCACATGTACACGCAGCCGCAGCTGGAAATTTATGCCGATGACGTGAAGTGTAGTCACGGGGCGACGGTCGGACAGTTGGATGATGCAGCTTTGTTCTATATGCGGCAGCGCGGCATTCCGGTGCATGAGGCCCGTCTGCTGTTGATGTTTGCTTTCGTCAACGAGGTTATCGACACTATTCGTCTCGATGCCCTGCGCGACCGGTTGCACCTGCTGGTAGAGAAGCGCTTTCGTGGCGAGCTGAACAAATGTCAGGGGTGTGCCATCTGTAAATGAAATCACTGACAATCAATTGTTATTATTATGTATAATGTAGAAGAGATAAGGGCTGATTTTCCGATTCTCGCCCGTACTGTTTATGGCAAGCCGCTGGTTTACCTGGACAACGGTGCTACTACCCAGAAGCCTCGATGCGTAGTTGATGCCATCACTGATGAATACTACAGCGTCAACGCCAACGTCCATCGCGGCGTTCACTTCCTTTCTCAGCAGGCTACTGAACTCCACGAAGCCAGCCGAGAGACTGTCCGCCGCTTCATCAACGCTCGCAGCACCAACGAAATCGTCTTCACCCGCGGCACCACGGAGAGCATCAACCTGCTTGCCTCCAGCTTCGGCGAAGCCTTCCTCGGCGAGGGCGACGAGGTCATCGTCTCCACCATGGAGCACCACAGCAACATTGTCCCCTGGCAGTTGCTGCAGATGCGCAAGGGCATCAAGCTTCGTGTCATCCCTATGAACGACTGTGGCGAGCTGCTGCTCAACGAATACGAACGGCTCTTCACCGAACGTACCCGCATTGTCTGCGTGACGCACGTTAGTAATGTACTTGGCACGGTCAATCCGGTCAAAGATATGATTGCCACTGCCCACGCTCACGGCGTACCCGTGCTGGTGGACGGCGCCCAGAGTATCCCCCACATGCCCGTCGATGTGCAGGCGCTCGATGCTGATTTTTATGTTTTTTCCGGACATAAGGTCTACGGTCCAACGGGTGTCGGCGTGCTCTATGGCAAGGAGGAATGGCTCGATAAACTGCCTCCCTATCAGGGCGGCGGTGAGATGATTCAGCACGTCTCTTTCGAGCGGACCACGTTTAATGAACTGCCCTTCAAGTTTGAGGCCGGCACACCCGACTATATTGGCACCACCGGACTGGCCCGCGCACTTGATTACGTTACGACCCTTGGCATGGACCGCATTGCCGCCTACGAGCACGATCTGACTGAGTACGCAACTCGTCGCCTGAAGGGAATCCCCGGCATGCGCATCTTCGGTGAGGCTGCCGAGAAGGGGAGCGTTATATCCTTTCTTGTGGGCGACATCCACCATTTCGATATGGGTACTTTACTCGACCGTCTCGGTATTGCCGTCCGTACGGGTCATCACTGCGCTCAGCCGTTGATGCAGCGTCTTGGCATTGAGGGTACTGTCCGTGCTTCGTTTGCCCTGTATAATACGAAGGAAGAAATTGATGCGTTGGTTGCCGGTGTGGAGCGGGTCAGTCGGATGTTTTGATCGGGTGTTGAAAAATAACGGCTCGCTGCAACTTTTTGCCACTGCGCTGCGTCTAATAGGAGCAAATGACTTTTTAAAACGAACGAATTATGTTACTGACAACAACCTCTATGATTGACGGCGGGAAAATCACCCGCTACTATGGCATCGTTTCCGGCGAAACCATTATCGGTGCCAATGTTTTCCGCGATCTCTTTGCTAGCATCCGTGACATCGTGGGCGGGCGCAGTGGCTCTTACGAAGAAGTGCTCCGCGAGGCCAAGGAGACGGCCCTGCGCGAAATGGAGGAGCAGGCACGTGCACTGGGTGCCAACGCCGTCATCGGCGTCGATCTGGACTATGAGACCGTGGGTGGTAGTGGCTCCATGCTGATGGTGACCGCTGCAGGTACGGCTGTAACGGTGGAGTGACGCTTCTGAGCCTCCCCACCTTGGGCAACGAGGACGAGACACGTTCCGCAACGCTTTGATGCGAGGTACATGTTTCGTCCTCGTTTCGTTTTTCATTTTCACGACATATTTCTGCCTGCTTTCGACAGTGCACAAGGAATAGTTCGTAGCGATGGTCCGTCCTTTGAAGTAGGCTGGCAGAGCGTTGTCTTGTTTGTAGGTAAGAAGGGTTTTGGTTTTTGTTTTTTAACGGGATATAGCTTTTGCTCAGGCGATATTCATGGCGTACGGATTTGCTTTTTTCATTCTAAATCCATATTTTAGCGCAATCAATCATTTCGAACCTTTAAAATTGAGAATGCTATGGACCAACTGCTTTTCTGGCTGGTGCCGGCAGCTTCCGTGCTGGCTCTCGGCTTTGCCTGGCACTTCCATCGCCAGATGATGAAACAGAGTGAGGGTACGCCTCAGATGATTAAAATTGCCGCAGCGGTACGCCGAGGCGCCATGTCTTATCTCAAGCAGCAGTACAAGATTGTGGGCTGGGTTTTCTTAGGCCTTGTTATCCTGTTCTCAGTCATGGCTTACGGTTTTGATGTGCAGAACCACTGGGTGCCCATCGCCTTTCTGACGGGTGGTTTCTTCTCGGGCTTGTCGGGCTTTTTGGGCATGAAGACGGCTACGTATGCTTCGGCTCGTACTGCTAATGCTGCCCGGCAGTCGCTGAATGGTGGTCTACGCATTGCCTTTCGCAGCGGCGCGGTGATGGGGCTGGTTGTTGTGGGATTAGGTCTGCTGGACATTTCATTTTGGTATTTGCTGCTAAACGCTGTTATTCCAGCTGACGTACTGACGCCTACGCACAAACTTTGTGTCGTTACTACTACGATGCTGACCTTTGGTATGGGTGCATCTACGCAGGCACTGTTCGCTCGTGTGGGTGGTGGTATCTATACGAAGGCTGCCGATGTCGGTGCCGACCTTGTAGGTAAAGTTGAAGCAGGTATCCCTGAGGACGATCCGCGCAATCCGGCGACCATCGCAGACAATGTGGGCGACAATGTGGGCGACGTAGCTGGTATGGGTGCCGACCTCTATGAAAGTTACTGTGGTTCCATTCTCGCTACGGCGGCACTGGGTGCAGCGGCCTTTATTCATTCGGGGGATACGACGATGCAGTACAAGGCCGTCATTGCACCAATGCTCATCGCGGCGGTGGGAATTATACTTTCCATTATTGGTATCTTTTCGGTACGTACGAAGGAGAATGCCACGATGAAAGATCTGCTTGGTGCGCTTGGCTTTGGTACAAATCTCAGTTCGGTACTTATCGTTGTGGCTACGTTCCTCATCCTCTGGCTACTTAAGCTCGATAATTGGATGTGGATTTCCTGTTCTGTCGTCGTGGGGCTGCTGGTAGGCATCGTCATTGGTCGTTCGACGGAGTACTATACTTCGCAATCCTATAAACCCACACAGCGCTTGAGTGAAAGCGGTAAGACAGGGCCGGCTACGGTCATTATTTCGGGCATCGGGTTGGGTATGCTTTCTACAGCCATTCCAGTAATTGCTGTGGTGGTGGGTATCATTGCTTCCTATCTCTTTGCCTCAGGCTTTGATTTCAGTAATGTAGGTCTTGGTCTGTACGGAATCGGTATTGCTGCTGTAGGTATGCTTTCCACGCTGGGTATCACGCTGGCTACAGATGCTTACGGACCCATTGCCGACAATGCGGGCGGCAATGCCGAAATGTCGGGGCTGGGTGCCGAGGTGCGCAAGCGTACCGATGCACTCGACTCGCTGGGCAACACGACGGCGGCCACGGGCAAGGGATTTGCCATCGGTTCGGCAGCCTTGACGGGACTGGCTCTGCTGGCGTCGTATGTGGAGGAAATACGCATCGGGCTGACTCGCCTGGGCACGACGGAAATCAATGTGGGCGGCACGACGGTGCCTTTGCAGGATGCCACGTTCTTTGACTTCATGCATCACTATGACGTGACACTGATGAATCCCAAGGTGCTTTCGGGCATGTTCATCGGCTCCATGATGGCCTTCCTGTTCTGCGGACTGACGATGAATGCCGTGGGACGCGCGGCGGCGCACATGGTAGATGAGGTGCGGCGGCAGTTCCGCGAAATCAAGGGCATCCTGACGGGTGAGACGGAGCCCGACTATGCACGCTGTGTCTCTATCTCGACCAAGGGCGCACAACGCGAGATGGTGGTGCCGTCACTCATTGCCATTGTGGCACCCATCCTGACGGGTATTGTGTTTGGTGTGCCGGGTGTGCTGGGATTGCTGATAGGAGGATTGAGCAGCGGTTTCGTGCTGGCTATCTTCATGGCAAATTCGGGAGGAGCCTGGGACAATGCCAAGAAATACGTGGAGGAAGGCAACTTTGGCGGCAAGGGCAGCGAGGTGCACAAGGCCACCGTGGTGGGCGACACCGTGGGTGACCCCTTCAAGGATACGTCAGGACCGAGCCTGAACATACTTATCAAGCTGATGTCGATGGTGGCCATCGTAATGGCTGGGCTGACGGTGGCGTGGAGTGTGTTCTGAGTAGGAGTGGACAACGTAATTTTGTTTCAGTAGACAAGTTGGCGAGGTGAGGTAGTCTTCTGTGTATCACCTTGTGAGTTTGTTCTTTATGTTTATTAAGGAAGAAATGGTTTCAAGATTCTGGTTAAATTATTGTTTTGCCTTATTAGTTCTGGTTGGAATGTCGTTTGCCAGTAGGGCACAAGCGGATGTTACGGGGTTGAATATTGATTCGATATTGAATGTGTTGGATTACGAGATGAGCCAGTGTGATGCATATACGCAAAAGAAGGAAGAAAAACTGGTTTCATTGAAGAGCCTGTTGCATCAGTCGGCTGATGACCAACACACTTTTGCTTTATGTAACGAGCTGTTTGAAGAATACAAACATTATCAATACGATTCGGCTTACGTGTACGCTGTGCGTTCTTTGTGGATGGCAGAGAAGTTGCAGCAGCCGGAGTCGATAGCGTTGGCCAAGAGCAGCCTGATGTTTTGTTATACGGCAGTAGGGTTTTACAAAGAGGCCGACGAGATGAATAGAAGTTTTTCGGTGGAAGGCTTGAGTCCCCAAATGTTGGAGCATTATTATACGCAATGCCTATATTTATATCAGAATATGCGTGATTTTTCGGTAGATAACGACAGCCTTTGGCAACATTACGAGTCTTTGCGTGAACAGGCTCGTGATCAAGTGCTGGCAAGTGCCGCTATGAACGCTGACGTATACCGGAGGACTTACACGAAAGACATGCTTTCGGTGGAGTTCCTTCCGCCGGCTTCTATTATTGAGAGGCGGAAACAGTTGCTGGGTAAGTATTCGTTGTCGCTACACGATCAGGCAGTGCAATGTTTCATGATAGGTGAAATGTGCGACAAGTTGGGGCGGAGAGCCGAAGCCACCTATTACATGGCGCTTTCTGCCATTAATGACATTCGCTCTAATACGCGTGAGACTTCCGCCGGCAAGACGCTTGCCTCTTATATGTACGAGGCAGGCGACATTGACCGTGCGACACGCTATGTGCATAGGGCACAGAGTGATGCCAACTTCTATAACACGCGTATTCGTAAAATGGAAATCAACTCCATATTGCCGCTGATAGAAAGCCGCCGTTACGAACAGATGAGCCGCCAGCGGAATTTCCTATTTGCCTTCGGCGCTTTTGTTTTGCTTACTTTGCTGTTGTTAGCCGTTTTGTATGTCATTTTGAAGAAAAAGAATCGTAGCTTGTGCGAGGCAAGGAATGAAGTCGAGCGGAAGGCCTGTGAACGTGATGCGGTCAATCGGCAGTTGTCTGTCATCAATATGCAGCTGCAAGAGGCTAATGAGATAAAAGACAGTTATATCGTTCAGTCGTTGTATGGTGATTCATCCTTTGTGAATGATGTAGAGGAGAAGTGTAAGCAGTTGAAACGTAAACTGAAAGCCAAACAGTATGATGATTTGCTGTCTATCATTAACGGAATCAATATCAGGCAGGAGCGTGAGCGTATGTCTTCATCGTTTGATGCCGCCTTCTTGAAACTGTTTCCTACTTTCTTGGAGGAATATAACAAACTCTTTCCAGAGGAATATCAGGCTTGTCTGACCGATAGTGGCATGTTGCCCACCGAAGTACGTATCTTTGCCTTAATGCGGTTGGGTATTGCCGACACGGCATTGGTGGCCAAATACCTGAATATTTCACAAAATACGATTTATGTCTACAAAGCTAAGGTAAAAGCTAAATCGCTCGTTTCAAAAGATGAATTTGACAATCATATTTTGCGTATTTGTAAACCTCGGGAATCTTAATTTTATGTCGATTTAATATTTTGTATTTAGCTGATTTATAGTGGCGCAATGTAAGAAGTAGTATTAAAATGACCTTAATTAGTTGCTCTTGGAAGACATCTTATCTACCTTTGCATGTAAACAAATGAACCACATTGTTTAACTTTAAAATGTAAAGCTATGAGAAGAAAATTCCGTAAACTGGGTTTTTTATTATGCTTGTTGTTTGTGCTTGGAGGACTGGCTCAAACTGCGTGGGCGCAGCAATTAAGCGTAAAGGGAGTAGTGACAGACGCAGCTACTCAAGAAACACTTCCTGGAGTAAACATCCAAGTTAAATCTACAACAAAAGGTTGCATTACTGATTTAGACGGGCAGTTTGTGCTCGAGGGAGTAGGCAAAAATGATGTGCTGATAGTGTCCTACATTGGTTACAAAACTGTTGAAGTGCCGGTGAATGGGCGTACAGAGCTGAAAATTGCCTTGGGTGAAGACACTGAGATGTTGGCCGAAGTGGTGGTTATTGGCTATGGTACGATGGATAAGAAAGAACTGACTTCAGCCATTTCGCACGTTTCTCAAAAAGATTTTCTTGCCGTGAGCAGTATTGACCCTACCATGATGATTCAAGGCAAAGTGCCCGGAGTGTCTATTACCAATACCGGTGCGGGCGACCCCAACAACCAAGCCAGTATTCAGATACGTGGCGTTTCGTCGCGTGCGGCAGGTTTGGGCCCGTTGATTGTAATTGACGGTGTGCCTGGAGGTAATCTTACAAATCTTAATCCAAATGACATTGCCAGTTTCGATATATTGAAAGACGGCGCGGCTTCGGCTATTTATGGAACACGGGGTTCCAACGGTGTTATCCTGATTACGACTAAGAAAGGTAGCAAGGACGGCAGCATACATACATCTTATACCGGCACATTCTCGTTCGATGTGATGAAGAAAGAACTGGATATGCTTACTGCACAAGAATACCGCGACTTGCGTTCTGATTCATCGGTAGGTTATGATTTAGGGGGTAACGATGATTGGCTGGATGCCGTAAGCCAGACAGGATTTAGCATGCAGCATACGCTGACTTTAAGTGGCGGAAACGACCGTACCTCCTATCGTGTAAGTGCAGATTATCGCGATGCACGCGGTATCGACCTTCGTTCAGGGCGTGAAGAATATGGTGCACGTGCTTCTTTAAACCATACAACGGCTGATGGCTTGTTTACGTTTACTGTTAACATCGCTCCACGTATCGCTTATCGTGACCAAGCAGCATGGGATGTGTTCCGCAACGCTATTGAGGCCAATCCTACCACGCCAATTCGTGACCCTCAAGATCCTTCAAAATATTATAACTTCCAAGGGCAGACGGCAGGATACAATCCTGTGGAACTGATGGCTTTGGAAGAAGACAAAGGAGAAACCAAGTTGCTTGACTGGGATGCTACGGCCCGTTTGAACCTGTTGCCTTTGTTGCTGAAAGACAAGACCGGCAATCATTCGCTGAACACACAAATCACATTTGCCGATCACCAATATGACAACTTTAACGGCTGGTTCCGTCCTTCTACCAGTACGTTGTGTATAAATGCTGGACGTGACGGAGAGGCTTCTCGCTCGTATAGCAAGGAACGCCAACACGTGTTGGAGTGGATAACTAACTACCAGACATCTTTCGGTGGCCACAACCTGAAGGCTATGGCCGGTTATTCTTACCAGTATTCGCAATATTCCGGGTTGAATGCTTCAAACAAGGATTTTTCCAACGATGGTTTGGGATTCAACAATATTGGCTCGGGTGAATATGCTAAAGATGAAGGCGAAGTGGGAATGGGCTCTTATAAGAATGATTCAAAACTCATAGCATTCTTTGGCCGTATCAGTTACGATTACAAGGGCAAGTATCTGATGACAGCCTCACTGCGTCATGAAGGCTCTTCAAAGTTTGGAGCTAACAACAAGTGGGGTAACTTCCCGGCCATTTCACTCGGATGGCGTATTTCGGAAGAATCGTTTATGAAGGGTATTGACTGGATTAATGATTTGAAGCTGCGCGGTGACTTCGGTATAACAGGAAACCAAGAATTCGACAGCTATAAGTCACTGAGTACAATGTCGTCTTTTGGTTATTACTATTACAATGGTCGCTATTTCCAGGTATGGGGTCCGTCAAAGAACGTAAATCCTGATTTGAAATGGGAAAAAGGAAAGAACTGGAACATAGGTATTGATTTTGCCCTCTTCAAGAACCGAGTGTACGGTTCTATCAATTACTTCAACCGTCGTCAGCAAGACTTGTTGGGTGATTACAAAGTGTCGGTTCCGCCCTACTTGTTTGACACAACGTTTGTCAATGTAGGTACAATGAAGAATACTGGTCTGGAAATAGATATTACTTGGGATGCTGTGAAGACCAAAGACTTTGATTATTCAGTGTCAGTAGTCGGTTCGACCATGGGTAATGAGTTTGTTGATTTCAGTAACTCGGAATATGTGGGACAAGATTTCTACGACGTAGTGGGTACTGAGGATCCCTATCCTTTCCATTACTTGCAGCGCATTGAGAAAGGGAAGCGTTTAGGAAACTTTTATATGTTCAAATATGCCGGTATCGATGAACAGGGCAACTGGATTGTGTATGACAAGGACGGAGATATGATTAAAGCCGACCAGGCTACGGATGAAGACCGCCAGATTGTAGGCAACGGACTTCCTAAGTTTACTGGCTCTATGACTCATAATTTCCGTTATAAGAATTTCGACCTCTCCATTTTCTTCCGTGGCGCTTTTGGATATGATATCTTTAACATCCATGATTTTTACTATGGCACCAAGAGCTTCATTGGTAACGTGCTGAAGAAAGCTTATGAGAAGAATGCACAGATTACTGCCAACCCGGTAGTAAGTGATTATTTCTTGGAGCGCGGCGATTACGTGAAGCTGGATATGTTGACTTTGGGCTATACCTTCAATCCTCAATGGAAATACCTGAAGAAATTACGTGTTTATGGTACCGGGAAGAACCTGTTGACTTTCACTAAATTTAGTGGTGTAGATCCTTCTACCTATCAGGTAAACGGACTGAATCCGGGGGGTACCGGTTCGCGCAGTTACTATCCGTCGAGCCGCCAGTTTATTGTAGGTGTGCAGATTGATTTCTAAGATTCCTTAAAATTAATAAGAATATGAAAGTCTTAAAAAAGATATATATAGCCGCAACGGCATTAGCTACCGTGTTTGCAACCGGTTGCACCAATTTGGATGAAACCCTTTACGACCAAGTGGGTTCCCAGAACTATTACAATACCCAGATGGATGTGGTACGTGCTACATTCCGTCCTTTTGAACATGCTTTCTGGAGCATACAGTCTCGACATGTTTTGAACGAACTCTCGGCCGATCAGTTGATAACACCGACGCGTGACGGTTGGTGGGATGACGGAGGGCGCTGGCGCCGTTTGCATTACCATACGTGGACGATTGAAGACGGCGATGCACAGACTGAATGGAACGGATGTTTCCAAGGTATCATGCAGGCCAACTATGTGATTGAAGACCTCAGTTCGTTATCGCCCGAGAAATTTGGTTTTACGGATGACGAGTTCAACAACCTCAAGGCACAGTGCCGAGCATTACGAGCTTGGTTTTACCTGAGATTATTGGATGCTTTCCGCAACGTCCCGTTGGCAGTAAGCTTCAATGATGTATCGTTGAACTCTGAAGGGCAAGTAGAGCCGAAAGTCATTTTTGAATTCATTGAGACGGAGCTGAAAGAATGCTTGAATTTGCTGACCACGAAAGAGACGTTGGGAGGTAATCAAGGTATTCAGGGACAATGGACCAAAGCAGCGGCTGCCTCTTTGTTGGTACGGCTTTACCTCAATGCAGAGACCTATATCGACGAAAACCGCTATGCCGATTGTGCCACTTACGCTCAGGAAATCTTGGACGGCAAGTATGGCAAGTACGAATTGGCTGCCACTTGGGATGCTCCGTTCGATTGGAATAACGAGACATGCGACGAAGTCATCTTTGGATTCCCTGCATCACAGGGCTACTCTTATTGGCACTATCAAGGCGATACCTATTGGTGGACTGTGCCGGCGCGCATCCGTTTCTACTTCAACGACTCCAAGGCAAAGGCGGGTGATCATAACTGTAAGTATGCTGCTTCACCCAGCTATGACTTGAGTGGCAATTTGTATGAGTACACGTTGGGTATGCCTATCCAGAAGTTCCGCAAATATCCTGAAGATGAACGTTTGAAATTGTATAGGAACTTGGGCAATAATACTCGTGAAGGAATGTTCCTTTACGGCAAACTGCCCTACACGGATGAAAACGGTGAACTGAAGTATGTACCTTCTCCTAATTCAGATTATGATTTGTGTATCCGCGATGCCGTTGGAAAGTTCCACGGACTTCCCGAAGGACAGTATCCAGACGACAAGACCAGTAACCTCACAACGGGCGATCACAATTCAGGATGGCACTTCTGTAAGTATCCTTTCTATAGTGACGAAGATGACCAGCAGATGGAATCTGACTTTACTGAAATCCGCCTGGCTGAGATTGTCTACTCATTGGCTGAATGCAAATTCCGCCAAGGTGATGTAGAGGGAGCGGCCAAGTTATTGAACAGTGTGCGCAAGCGCAACTATCCGGCGGAAAGCTGGACACGTAACCTTTATGCACCCGAAGGACAAGCCCAACTTACTGAGAGCGAATTGCTGGATGAGTGGGGACGCGAGTTCTTTGCTGAAGGACGCCGCCGCATTGATCTTATCCGTTTCGGACAGTTCAACAGTGGATGTTGGTGGGATAAGGAGGCTGATTCCGATAATCATACCGAGATTTTTGCCATTACGCGCGACGTGCTGAATGCTAATCATAATTTGAAGCAAAATCCTGGATACGACAAATAAATTTTATAACTAAAAAAGACTTATTCTTATGAAACAGCTATATCATTTTGTACAAGCAGCCGTGTTGCTGCTGACCATAGCCTTGGCTGGTTGCGAAGGAGAAAAAGACTTGATTGTCATCGAAGGAAATCTGCCGATTAAAACCGAAACGTTTTACATGGTAGGCGATGCCACTCCAGCAGGGTGGGATATCAGCAACCCTACGGCTTTGACACCGACGGAAGCTGATCCGTTGATTTTCGTGTATGAAGGGCATCTGAACACCGGCGAGTTGAAATGCTGCTTGGTGACGGGCAGTTGGGATGCACCGTTCGTACATCCTATTACGCAAGGACGTGAGATAAACCAGAGCGGCATCAATGCCGAAGTATTCTTGATGTACGCCGGAGGCGAAGATTTGAAGTGGAAGGTTACCGCTGCGGGAACCTACAATCTGACCTTCGACCTGCGCAACTGGACCATCTCGGCATCTTATTTGGGCGAATAATTACTAAAACGATTTGTATGGTATATGAACTTCGTTTTTAGACTATTCTTATTGGGAAGTTTGCTTCTGGCAAACTTCCTCCCCGTCCACTCCCGCGACAGCAAGTTTACCCGCAAGGGCAGCGGTCCGATGTATTGGATGGCCTACGAGTATTGCTACGACAACAACCGGCCTCTGCCCGAAGACCGTTACAAGAAAAACATCGATTGGATGGACACGCATCTGAAAGCGTATGGCTACGATATGATATGCACTGACGGGTGGATAGAACAGGCGCAAACGATAGATGCCAACGGATACATCACCAAGTACAACAGTGATTGGCAGCATGACTTCAGCTATTGGAGTGATTACATCCGTGGCAAAGGGATGAAGTTCGGCGTCTACTACAACCCGATGTGGCTGACACGTGCCGCGTGGGAGCAAGACTGTCCGGTGGCAGGCGCGGAAACCACCGCCCGCCAAATCGTGGGGAAGAACAGTTTCAACGCCGATTTGTATTGGGTGGATACCGCCCGTCCCGGAGCCGAGCAGTGGATAAAGGGATATGTGCGTCATTTCATCGACTTAGGGGCCACTTACCTGCGCATCGACTTCCTGGAGAATTACGAGCGGAACTACGGTTCGGACAAATACGTGCAAGCCTTGAAATGGATTAAGGAGGAAGCAGGCGATGAGATTTTCATCAGCCTGGTGATGCCCAACTGTTTCAGTCACGGCAAGAACGAAATACCGTATGGCGACATGATACGCATCAGTGACGATTGCTTCAAAGGCGGATGGGACTTTGTGAGTGGACGCCGGAGGGGCGAACGTCAGGAAAACTGGCCGCAATACGGCAATGCGTTCGATGGCTTCATCGGATTCTCTGACATAGCGGCCCCCGGCCGGTTGATTATGGACGGAGATTTTATGCGCATGAACACTATGGCCGATGTGGACGAACGCCGTTTCCTGTTCTCGTTGATGGTTGTCACAGGGTCTGCGCTGGCCGTTTCAGACCAGTTTGACACGGCGACGGAGGAGTGCTTGGAGGTCTATCGGAACAAGGAGCTGATAGAACTGAACAAGGCTGGCTTCTGTGCCCAACCGTTGTCCCGGGATGTCAAGAGCAAAGACAGTTCCCGCTGGATTGGGAAATTGCCTTGCGGCGATTGGATTGTCGCTTTTTTCAACCGTGAAGATGCAGCGGACGAATACCGCATCGATTTCGGGAAAGAACTGGGCATCGAAACGGGAAAAGCGGGAAATGTGCGCGACCTCTGGACACATCAGGACTTGGGCGCTATGGAAGGCTCCTATGCTGTGACGTTAGAGCCTCACAGTTGCCAAGTAATACGTATAACAAAGTAATTAGGGATGAAATTGGCAACAGTTTTCAATATGGGTATTTTGATGATAGTCCTGGCATTCCTTTTAGGAGGATGCCAGGATTCTGGAAGCGGTTCTTTGCAGGAGCCGCAGGAGCCTGAAACGGACATTCACGTCTACAAAGCCCCGTTGTACTGGAGTGTGTACGAATATTGCTGGAACCAGAGCAAGAACGGAGTGGCCAATGAGGATATGGACATCAGCCCGGACGAATGGGACAACATCATCGACTGGGTGGCACGCGACCTGAAGCCTTACGGATACGACATGATATGCACCGACGGATTCATTCCGATGATAGCCGACGATGAATCGGGATATATGACCCGTTATGGAAGCATGCCGCTGGAGGAGCTCATTGCCAGATGCAGGGCAAAGGGTCTGAAAGTGGGCGTCTACGACAACCCCTTGTGGCTGCACGGACCCGACGACACCCCGATACCGGGCACGGACGTGACCTTTGGCGATCTAAAATACAAGTCGGGCGATAAGATAGATAATTCCGGGCATGACGACACTTGGTTCAGCTGGGTGGTAGCTTCACATAAGGGCGCCAAGGAATACATTGACGGATTCTTCAAGCATTTTTCGGAAATGGGGGTGGATTACATCCGCATTGATTTCCTGAGCTGGTATGAAAACGGGCAAGACCGTTCAATGGGCGTCGTGGGGCGTGGCTACGGACGCGAGACCTATCGGCTGGCCTTGCAGTACATCTGCGAATCGGCACAAAAGTACGGCGTGTTTACTTCATTGGTCATGCCTCACCTGTTCGACCATGCCGACCTGGAGAAACGCTACGGCAACATGGTGCGCATCGTGGCCGATACGGGCGATGGAGGGTGGGGACATTTCTCTGCCAACGAACGGGGGAAGATTTACGGCTCCTGGCCCGCAAGCATGAACATGTTCGACGGATTTCTCCACTTCTCCGATGTGAGCGGACGGAACGGCGTGATTCTGGACGGTGACTTTATCCGCCTGAACACCTTCGGCACGGACGAGGAGAAACAGTCGGTCATCTCGTTGCAACTGATGGCCGGAGGCCCCGTGACCGTGGCCGACCAGTATCACACGATAGGCGACAACCTCCGCTTCTACCAGAACAGCGAACTGCTGGCCTTGAACGCCGACCGCTTTGTCGGGAAGCCGCTTGCCGCCGACCGCTGGGACAGCCGAAGCCAGATATGGTACGGGCAACTCTCTGACGGCGATTGGGTGTTGGGGCTCTTCAACCGCGAAGACAGCAGGCAGAAACGTTCTGTGGAGTTTGCCGAGCTGGGCATCGAAGGCAGCATGGACGTGCGCGACTTATGGACACACACCGACGAAGGCGAAGCCTCGCGACTGGAAGTGGAGCTGCCTCCGCATGGTTGCAAAATAGTAAAACTGAGTAAGAAATAACGTATCTTGAGTAATCATTTTAAACCAAACAACATGAGACCTTTTTTCAAAACCATCTGCCTGGCCTTGTCAGCCTCTTTCATGGGCTTACTGGCACAGGCACAAGAAAGCACAGTACAGTCGGTCACGTCGCCCGACGGAAACCTGACCCTCCGTTTCGAACTGGGCGAAGGAGGAGCGCCCCGCTATTCGTTGCAATATAAAGGCAAGGATGTGGTCAAACCCAGCGGGATGGGCTTCCGGCTGAAGGACGGCACGGCCCTGGTAGATTATTTCAGGCTGGTGAAAGCATCCCAAAGCGAGAAAGACGAGACGTGGAAACCCGTGTGGGGCGAAGAGAACGAAATACGCGACCATCACAAAGAGCTGCTGGTGGAACTGGAGCAAACCTCTTCCAAGCGGCTGATGAACATCCGTTTCCGTGTATTCGACCACGCCTTGGGCTTCCGTTACGAGTTTCCGCAACAGCGTAACCTGAGCTATTTTGTCATCACCGACGAATGTACGCAGTTTGCTATGACAGGCGACCACATTGCTTGGTGGATTCCAGGTGATTACGACACGCAGGAGTATGACTACACACGTAGTCGCCTGAGCGAGATACGTGGCCTAATGACAGGTTCTATCACCGGCAACCTGTCGCAAACCAGCTTCTCGCCCACCGGCGTACAGACGGCCCTGATGCTGAAGAGCGACGACGGCCTGTACATCAACCTGCACGAAGCCGCTCTGGTGGACTATCCGTGCATGCACCTCGACCTGGACGACAAGAACTTTGTCTTTACCTCCTGGCTTACGCCCTACCCCAACGGCGACAAGGCTTACATGCAATCGGCCTGCCGCACGCCTTGGCGTACGGTCATTGTCAGCGACGACGCCCGCGACATCCTCGCTTCGCGCGTCACGCTGAACCTGAACGAGCCCTGCAAGCTGGAAGATACATCCTGGATAAAGCCCTGCAAGTACATGGGCGTCTGGTGGGAAATGATTACCGGCAAGAGCGAGTGGAGCTACACTTACGATGCGCCCAACATCCACTTGGGCCAGACAGACTATGCCAAACTGAAACCCCACGGACGCCATGGCGCCACAACCGGAAACGTGAAGCGGTACATTGATTTCGCGTCAAAACACGGCTTCGACGCCCTGTTGGTGGAAGGATGGAACATCGGTTGGGAAGACTGGTTCGGCAACGCCAAGGACGAAGTGTTCGACTTCGTGACGCCGTATCCCGATTTCGACCTGCCGGGCATCCGCGACTATGCCAGGCAGAAAGGCATCAAGATGATTATGCACCACGAGACCTCGTCTTCCATCCGCAACTACGAGCGCCGCATGGACGAGGCCTACCGCTTTATGAAAGAAAACGGCTACGACGCCGTGAAGAGCGGCTATGTGGGCAACATCATTCCTCCCGGACAGAACCACTACAACCAATGGCACGTGAACCACTACCTGTATGCCGTGAAGAAAGCGGCCGAATACAAGATTATGGTCAACGCCCACGAAGCCGTGCGCCCCACCGGCTTGTGCCGCACTTATCCCAACCTTATCGGCAACGAGTCGGCGCGCGGTTCCGAGTATCAGGCTTTCGGAGGCAGCAAGCCCGGCCACACGGCCATCCTGCCCTTCACACGACTGATAGGCGGCCCCATGGACTACACCCCCGGCCTGTTTGAAAACGACATAAAGAAGTACAACCCCAACAACTCTTCGTGGGTAAACACAACGTTGTGCAACCAGCTCTCGCTGTACGTCAGCATGTCGAGCCCGTTGCAGATGGCAGCCGACCTACCCGAAACCTACGAACGGTTTATGGATGCCTTCCAATTCATTAAAGACGTGGAAGTGGATTGGGATCAAAGCTGGTATCTGGAGGCTGAACCGATGGAGTATGTCACCGTGGCACGCAAGGCCAAAGGAAAAGATTTGTGGTTTGTGGGCGGTACCAACGGTGAACAACCCCGTATTTCGGTCATTAACCTCAATTTCTTGCCGGCAGGCAAGTATGTGGCGATCATCTATCAGGACGGTAAAGATGCTCATTATAAAGAGAATCCTCAAAACTATGTCATCAGTACTAAGAAAGTGTCTCCTAAGACGAAACTGAAGATTTGGACGGCGGCAGGTGGTGGATATGCCATCAGTATACGGCCTCAATAATCTTCCTACTATAGGAGGAAGCAATCGTTTGTGTTCTTGCTCTTTTTCTCTTGTTCGTGCAAGTGGGGTAGATGGTTAGTAATGTGGATTGTACGATTGCTTATTTTGAATTTGTTAAATATTCCCCCCGGATGGTTTGTGAAGCATCTCTTTTTGTTTAAATATGGCAAGAAATGCTTTTCGAACCGTCCGTTTTTTGTTGTTTATGGAAATGTATAGACAATTGAATTCCATTTGACGGATACTTGCATGGCTTAGGAAAGTCGTAACCAAGGAGTAAACTGATACCATGCTGTGAACTAACTGTTATCATGCTGCGAGTTAACTCTTGCCAAGTTGGCTGTAAACTACTGTGGATTGTCTCTGGTTTTATTCGTATTTTTGTGTGTTTCCTGTTTTTAGTCATAATGGCTGAAGCGAAATATTGCCCCTGCCTATAATGTTTTCGTTTGATACTTGTTAGTATTCTCCGAGATAATCGACTAAGAGTAGCCTTTAGCTCTATTTAGTGGTGTGAAGAGTTGTGGCGGCGCATTACCTTTTGCGGTGTAAAGTATTGGATGTTTAGATGCAAATTATTCCTTTCCCCCGATGAAAATATACTATGTTTTCCTATCGGTGGATGTTGTGGGGTGCTTTTAAAGTGAACAGAACAACGTTACGAGGAATGGTACACTGAAGTCCACCGTGAACCCGTGGAAGATGGACACTACGACAAACTCTTGTCCCGAAGTGCGGGTGATGATGGGAAGCGTGGTGTCCATTGTGGTGGCACCTCCGGCCGAAATGGGTGCCAGACGCCCGAACCAGCGTACCAACAGTGGTGCTGCCAGTAGGGTAATGATTTCGCGGCTGATGTTGGCCAGCAGGGCTATGGTGCCCAGTTCGGCTCCGCGGTATTCAGTGATGAAGATGCTCGACAGTGAGTAGTAGCCGAAGCCGGAACCTATGGCCAGGCAGTCGGTGAGGCTGCGGTGGGTCAGCAGCAGGCTTATAACGGCTGTGCCCGCCAGTGTGCCCACAATGGTCATGACGGGGAGGAAGATAAGTCGCGGGTTGAGCGTGCGGAAGTTTTTCAGTGTTTGGGGATCGTTGCCGACGCTGATGCCCACGCTGGTCATCAGTGCGCAGAGGGCGTAGAAGCTGATGTGGCTGCCCGGTTGTGCAGGCAGGATATGGAATAAGCTGCTGATGATTCCCAGAACGAAAAAGATGACAATGACAAGGCTGCCTTTCAGGGCTTGCAGGTTGCCGCTACCCTTTGTCGCATCGGAAGAAGTCTGCTCTTGTGCTTTTTTGTGTCTGTTGAGCATGTGCCACAACAGTTTGGCCGCTGTTACACTGCCCAGTGTGCCGCCTATTGTCAGCAGGATGGCTTCCAGCCCGATGGTGTGCAGGCCTTGTATGATATCTTTGTTGCCTCCTACCTCTACGCCCAGCAGGAAGAGCAATAGCCAGATGAGGATGGTGATGAAACGCTGGATGCCCTTTAAACGGTGTCTGCGTAGCAGAAAACCGGCAACCATTCCCGTCAGCATGAGTCCTATGACTGTGAACATCTTTTATTATTCTTTTGAAAAACGGGGCAAAGATAACAATATTTTGTCAGCTTCCTCTTATCTTTGCGTCGTGTAAAAAGATTATAAGACCATGTTACTTCCCTATCTGAATGCCGATCTGACGGAGGCAGGTTGCGATGAAGCCGGTCGCGGTTGCCTGGCTGGAGCTGTCTATGCCGCTGCTGTCATCCTGCCAAAGGATTTTCGTAACGACCTGCTCAACGACTCCAAACAATTGACCGGGCATCAGCGCTACGCCTTGCGCGAGGTTATCGAACGTGAAGCCGTAGCATGGGCTGTCGGTGTCGTTTCGCCGCAGGAAATTGATGAAATCAATATCTTAAACGCTTCGTTCTTGGCCATGCATCGTGCCATCGACCAGCTCATTGTTCGTCCGCAGCACTTGCTCATCGACGGCAACCGTTTCCGTAAGTACCCAGATATTCCCCATACCACGGTAGTGAAAGGCGATGGCAAGTATCTTTCTATTGCCGCGGCGTCCATCTTGGCCAAAACCTACCGCGACGACTACATGAACCGCCTGCACGAAGAGTTTCCCTGCTACGGATGGAACCGCAATAAGGGCTATCCCACGAAAGAGCATCGTGCCGCTATTGCTGAGCATGGCACGACGTCCTATCATCGTTTGTCGTTCAACTTGCTGGGTGACGGCCAGCTCTCCCTGGACTTCGGTTGAGATATCAGAACCACTTGATTCGCCTGAACCACACGAATGTCCCTGCCGAGATGGCTGCTGACAGTAGTACGATGAACAAGAAAGCATGGGGGAACGAATCCAGATGGATGTTTACGTTCATGCCGTAGAAACTGGCGATTACAGTGGGTATCATCAGGGTGATACTGAGGCTCGTCATGCGTTTCATGATGTCGTTCACGTTGTTCGAGATAATGGAGGCAAAGGCATCCATCGTGCCAGTGAGGATGTCACTGTAGATGTTCACCGTGTTGTAGGCTTGGCGCAGTTCGATGACGGCGTCGTCCAGCAGCTCCATGTCCAGCATACCAGTGTTCTGGAAGATGTTCTTCAGACGGCCTATCAGTACCTCGTTGCCACGGATGGAGGTGTCGAAGTAAACGAGCGTTTTCTGGAGCTTCATCAGGCGCAGCAGGTCTTCGTTGCGGATACTCTTTTCCAGTTCTTTTTCGGCGTTGGCCACTTCGTTGTTGATCTGCTTCAGGTACTTCAGGAACCAAACGGCCGAGGAGTAGATGAGGCGCAGAATCAGTTCCAGCTTGTTGTTTACACAGATGTTCTTGCGGCGCGTATGCTGGATGAAGTCTGGCAACAGCTCTGTCTGGTGATAGCAGATGGAGACTATGATGTCGTTGTTGGTAATGATGCCGATGGGCACGGTAATGAAGGGAATCTGCGGATTGCTGCTTTGCATGGGGATGCGCAGGATGGTGAGCAACCAGTTGCCTTCGGTTTCGGTACGGGGCCGTTCGTCGGCGTCGGCAATGTCTTCGAGGAAAGATTCGGGAACGTTCAGCTCGCGGGTGAGGAACTGAAAATCGTCGTGGTCGGGGCATTCTACGTTTACCCAGCAATTGGGCGCCCACAGAGGTTTCTCAACGAAACCATTTTCGCTGTAGAGATACTTTCTCATCGGTTAAGGCCTCCTTTCTTTGGTTGCGTACGGAGGCTGGCGATGCAGAAGTTCTCCGTCCGCGGTTAGGGATTCATACTGTTGTTACACGTTCGTGGATTGGAATCGTCCATATCTGTTGTTCTCAATTTTATTTTTGCGGGGCAAAGATAGAAAATCGGAGGCATTTGCGGTGCCTCCGATTCTGTTTTTTAGGTTTTGTTTCGATTTTCGGATACTCCTTCTTGAGGAAACAGGCTTATTGTTTGTCCTCAAAACGTCGTTTCAGGAAGTCGGCCAGGTTGTGGGCATTCACTTCTTCGGTAGAGATGCTGCCATCCTTCTCCACCACTACGTAATGCGGAATGCCGTTGAACTGGAAGAGCTGGCGCATGTACTTGTATTCCGTGTCCGTCAGGCGGTAGCAGGCTTCGCCTTTCAGGTGCTTCTCCACATAGTCCGTATAGGATTTCTCGGGCGATTCGTTTTCGCTGGTGATGTAGACAAACTGGAATTCGGGATGGTTATGGTATTGCTTGCGCAGGTTGGCTGTGGCTTGTATGCCTCCCCGACAGGGACCGCAGGTGGTGGCCCAGAAGTCGACAAACAATACCTTGCCCGCATGAGGAGCGATGATGCGGCGGAAGATGTCGGTGGCTTTCCCCTCAGGCAGCTGATAGGATGCAGGTCGGGTTTCGGGACACAGCTTTTCCAGCAGATTGCGGGCCGTGGTTCGCAGGTAGGGATGGGTAAGGGTCTTCTCCACCCGGCTGAGGAAGATTTCGGCATCCTGTCGCCGCTTCAATACATTGGACAGCGTAGAACGTAGGTTACGCACACAGGCTACCTGCCAGAACAATGGCGAGGGCGTGGTGCACAGGCTGTTGATGATACTGTCTTTTTTCTCATAGAATCTCAGTTGAAGTTGCAACATCCTTTCGTCGCTGGACAGAGCCTGGAAAGCTTCATCGTTCTGCATGTTTTTCTGATCCTGATAGGCTGCTGAAAGGGGACTCATGAATTCAAAGCGGTTGATGAAGATTCCAATAGACAAATCTGCCAATGCCGACGGTTCATCCAAAGGTATCTCTTTTAGGAAATGGTAGTATGAAGCGTCGGGCTGTACCTTCAGTACCTGGTTGGTGCTGTCTTGCTGTGCATAAAAACTGCGCATCAATTGAAAATCGAGGAAATACCTTCCTTTTTGGAGGTTCATGTGGTTACGTATCAGCGATGCGGCTTTTTGCGAAGGGGCATAGAGGCAGCAGAGCGAGTCGGCCTGCTGTTGCCATTGGGCTACAACGGGTTTCATTTCTTCCTGAAATTGGGCAGGCGTCAGTGTCTTTTGCGCCTTGTCCTGTTTGGCGTATGGATATTCAAAATACTTGCTCAGTGTAGTGGCGAGGTAAGATAGGTCGGCTCTTCTTCCCATATGGGCTGTATGAGGGAGCGGATAGCTGTTGTCGCGTGCTCGGCTGCGTGCCATGAGGTCTTCCCAGTCCAGATAGAGGGTGACCGTATCACCCGGTTCGGCATAGTAGGGTATCCAGTTGTTGTTGAGCAACAGGTTGTGGCAGATGGGATGTTGAAGGACAAACTTACACTGAAAGCTACCATCGGGTTTGATGGGAACAACCACGGGATATTCCTGACCGATGATATTGTCTTCCAGATACAGGATGCCGCTGTCGAAGCCCAGCCTCGGGTCGTAGCCATCCAGGTAGCCTTGCAGGCAGACGCTGTCGCTGCGGAAGAAGTCGTCGCCGTAGCCGTTGTCGGCTTCCACGGCAGGTGTGTCGGGGCGGGTGCGGATGTAGCGTTGCGGCTCGCCGCCGTCAAGGGCAATGAGGCAGGAACCGTCCTTGCGGGGTGTCAGCTGCAGCGTTACGGAAGAACCGTCGGCGCGGCTTTGTGCAGCCAGTATCAGCCGTTTGCCTTTCTTGCGGCATTCCTTCAGGTCGTACAGACGGTTGTTCGCGATGACGAGTGAGTCGTAGATGCCATACGCCCATCGGCCTTGTGCGTCGTCGGCAAACCAGTTGCCCTCCACCGACTTCAGGGGCTGCTTATCCTTGGGAGAGGGGACGAGCGAGATGTCGTAGGTGTTGCTTTCCGTGCTGTTGGGGGCGATGAGGTGGATGGTCTGTACATCCGCCGGCAGCGGCTCGAATAGCAGGACAAAATCCGTCGTGCCCGAGTCGGGCATGACGATTTTTTCTTTCAGCTGGATGCCTTCGGCTCCCGTTTGTGCGTAGCGTTTGCCGGTGGCGGCATCTTCCAGATAGCTGTCGCCGTCTTCCATAATCCACCAGTGCGGGCGGAAAATGGCGTGGATATAGACTTTGGTACACTCGGGCGTCCGTTCGATGCGGGTGATGTTACGGATGCTGCCATTGCGGGCCTTGAACGTGGGGTTCTCGATGGTTTGTGCCGTTAGCAGGAGTCCCGACAAAAGAAACAAAAGACTGCAAAAGATTTTTTTCATTGGATTCATGGTGATATCAGTATTGGTCGTATCTACTTAAGTTTCGTACAAAGGTAAAAAAAAGGCAGATAGATGAAAAATCTCGTGTATGAAAATGATGTGAAGATTGATATTTCTTTTGTTCTTCGTGCAGGAAAGAGGCCGTAGCATCGGATGCTGCGGGGTAAAACTTACTGAGAGGGTGCGGATAAGATAAGAAGAGTAGCGAAAGCAGGTTTCTTTGCCAACTTAACATAGATTAATCCCTCAGATACGCATCTTTTTTTGTAACTTTGCGGGCGAAAAGAAATAAGACAGATTCAAACTTTAAATACTTTAAGCATTATGGCAAAGAAAGCTCTTTTAATGATTCTCGATGGTTGGGGTTGTGGCGACCATCAGAAGGACGACGTGATCTTCAACACTCCCACGCCTTACTGGGACAGTCTGCTGGCCAACTATCCGCACTCACAGCTTCAGGCGAGCGGCGAGAACGTAGGTTTGCCCGACGGTCAGATGGGTAACTCTGAAGTGGGACACCTGAACATCGGTGCCGGACGCATCGTTTATCAGGACCTCGTGAAGATCAACCGCGCTTGTGCCGATGGAAGTATCCTGAAGAATAAGGAAATCATCTCTGCCTTCTCTTATGCGAAGGAGAACGGCAAGAACATCCACTTCATGGGTCTGACTTCGAACGGCGGCGTTCACTCTTCGTTCGACCACCTGTTCAAGCTCTGTGACATCGCCAAGGAATATGGCCTGCAGGATACGACGTTCATCCACTGCTTCATGGATGGCCGTGATACCGACCCGAAGAGTGGTAAGGGCTTCATCGAACAGCTGACCGCCCACTGCGCACAGTCGGCCGGTCGCATCGCCAGCATCGTGGGCCGCTTCTATGCTATGGACCGCGACAAACGTTGGGAGCGTGTGAAACAGGCATACGACCTGCTTGTCAACGGACAGGGTCGCGTGGCTACCGACATGGTACAGGCCATGCAGGAGTCGTATGACGACGGCGTGACGGACGAGTTCATCAAACCCATCGTAAATGGCGCTTTCGACGGCACCATCAAGGAAGGCGATGTAGTGATCTTCTTCAACTACCGCAACGACCGCGCCAAGGAGTTGACCATCGTTCTGACCCAGCAGGATATGCCGGAGCAGGGCATGCACACCATCCCCGGCCTGCAATACTACTGCATGACGCCGTACGACGCTTCGTTCACTGGCGTACACATTCTCTTCGACAAGGAGAACGTGCAGAATACGTTGGGTGAATACCTGGCCAACAACGGCAAGACGCAGCTGCACATCGCCGAGACAGAGAAGTATGCACACGTAACCTTCTTCTTCAACGGTGGCCGCGAAACTCCGTATGCCAACGAAGACCGTATCCTCGTTCCTTCTCCGAAAGTTGCTACGTACGACCTTAAGCCTGAGATGAGCGCCTACGAAGTGAAGGACAAGCTGGTTGAGGCTATTGGCACACAGAAGTACGACTTCATCGTGGTGAACTACGCCAACGGCGACATGGTAGGCCACACAGGTATCTACGAGGCTATCGAGAAGGCCGTTGTAGCCATCGACAATTGCGTGAAGGATACCGTTGAGGCTGCCAAGGCCAACGGTTACGAGGTGATCATCATCGCCGACCACGGTAATGCCGACCATGCTCTGAACGCCGACGGTACGCCCAACACTGCTCACTCGCTGAACCCTGTGCCCTTCGTTTACGTGACGGACAACAAGGACGCCAAGGTAGAGAACGGTGTGCTGGCCGACGTAGCTCCGTCTATTCTCCACATCCTCGGCATGCCTCAGCCTGCTGAGATGACCGGCAAGGACCTGATTAAGTAATTATTCGGAAGATTATAAATGAATAGAGGGCAGGCAGAAGGTGCTGATGAAAAGATTCCTTCTGTCTGCCCTTGTATTTTTAAGGATTGTCTTTGTTCACGAGGGCACTGTTTACTCCGTTTGTACTGTCAGTTTAAAGCCTTTGTACTGTCAGTTTACTCCGTTTAAACTACCAGTTTAGTACGTTTAAACTGTCAGTTTATCAGCATTAAACTGAGAGTTTATTTCTTATAAACTAAAATAAACTGATATATATTTGATTCATAACGGTTTATGTGAACGCCCGATTGTGAGGAAAGTCTTTGATAAAAGAACGGTAATTTATGATACAGATAGACGATGTAGTGGTAAGTCTCGACGTGTTGCGCGAGAAGTTTCTGTGCGACCTGTCTGCCTGCAAGGGTGAGTGTTGCATCGAGGGAGATGCCGGAGCGCCGGTCGAGCTGGACGAGGTGGAGAAGCTCGAAGAAGTGCTTCCCGTGATATGGGACGACCTCAGCCCCGAAGCGCGGGCCGTCATCGACCGTCAAGGGGTGGTATATACCGATTGTGAGGGCGACCTGGTGACGTCCATTGTCAACAACAAGGATTGCGTCTTCACCTGCTACGATAACAAGGGGTGCTGCTATTGTGCCATCGAGAAAGCCTTCCGTGAAGGCAAGACCGACTTCTATAAGCCCGTTTCCTGCCACCTTTATCCCATCCGCGTGGGCGACTACGGGCCCTACAAGGCGGTGAACTACCACCGTTGGGATGTCTGCAAGGCCGCCGTCCTGTTGGGGCGCAAGGAGAATGTACCTGTCTATAAGTTCCTGCGCGAACCCCTCGTCCGCAAGTTCGGCGAGGCGTGGTACTGCGAGCTGGAGCTTGCGGCGGAGGAGCTGGAGAAGCAGGGGATGTTGTAATTAAATAAATATAGAATGATGGATAGTTTGTTTGTCTGGCTCTTCGCAGCCATTTTTGTTCTTCTGGGTCTGCTTGTACGCAAGTATCCCAAACTGATAGCCGGGTATAATACGATGTCGCCCGAACGGCAGAAGCTGGTCGATGTCAAGGGACTGACGACTTTCATGTGCCGGGCGTTTTGTGTCATCGGGCTGCTTGTAGTCCTTGTTTATTACCTGCTGTTGTGGGACGGGATAGCCGAAATGGCGGCCAGGCTGGTCAGCATAATCGCGGTGCCCGTTGTCGGCTCGGTGGTGATGGTAGCCGGTGCCCAGCGTTATGACCACGGGCGATGAGGCTTGGTAAATGTTCGCGCCTCATTCCGCGTCGATATACATCTCTTCCAAATTTAGCGTCACGCGGCGGAAGTGCTCCAGCAGTCCTAATCCGATAATGCCGTCTATATCGCCGACGCCGAACATTTCGCCCACAGGCTGGCCCGTGCGCAGGTCGAGCCCCGTGCTGACGTGTACGTCTTCAATGGTCGCTTCACCTTGCCCGATGCGGTAGGTGAGGTGGGGGATGCGATAGGTCTTCTGCCTGCTCACGCCCCCGATGCCGGCCATGCGGATCGAGTCGGGTTGGCCCTGTGCCTCCACCTGCGCACGGTGGGTGGCATACCAGCGGGCGGTCAGGTCGCTACCATAAGAACCCGTGTCGAGGTGCATGTACATCGGGCGCCCCTCGTCGTCGCGGCTCTCCACACGCAGACCTTCGCTATCTGTGCGCAGCAGGTTGCTTTCACCTAACGGATTAGGTGTTGGCGTGGCGGGAATCACCAGTTCGCGGTGTTCAAAATCAAACTGCACTTCTTTCATGCTCAGCATAATCGGGAGTCCTATGACGGGTTGCAGCAGTCCTCCGACGCTGTCGGCTTCGGCATCGCCCGTGCGTGTATCGACAATCAGAAAGGGAACATTCTGCCACGTCATCGGGCCGATGCACAGCGTGTCGGCTATAGCGATGCGTCCTTGCTGCCTGCCGATGCCCTGCATGTCGATGGTGATTTCAGTCTGTCGCAGGCCACATGCCTTGGCTTGGCTGCTGCTGATGATGTTCATGCCAGCACCGGTGTCGAACACTACCGGTTCGCTTGTATCGTTGATGCGTGCATCCAACATTAGGAAGTGTCCCTGCTTCTTGTATCCCTGGTGCATGTCGTCGTTGAACGTGAAGGGGAGGTGGTATTCGCCTGCCGGATGAAGCGGGCGGCAGAGGGGCGACTCGCGGGCATACATTGTGTAAAGGTCGGCCGCCTTGAGGATAGAGGCTGTGGTAGCGGTGTCCACGCCCTGTGCTTGTAGCTGCTGGGCCAGGCTCTGCATCAGTGCGGCCGCTTCTTCATATCGGCCGCAGCGTGTCAGGTTGGTGGCCATCAGCGAGACCATGTGCACGGAGTTTTGTCCGCCCATTTCCGCCTGGTGATCGTTCAGTAGTGTGCCGATGGCGGTGCAGGCCGAGTCGGGGCGGTTGAAATAATGGGCTGTCATGGCTGTCCCCATCCGATAGAGCGGAGGACTGAGGGAGTCGCGGGGTGTCGTTTCTATTGTTCGTTTCAGTTCGAACCAGTTGCTTTCGTTGATGAGGGTGCCGATGCGTATGTCGGCATTTTGTGCGATGGCAGCCTGCGTGGCGGCGAGGCAGAGTGCCAGAAATAATTTTTTCATGGTGTTTCCTGTTTTCGTTTTTCAAGTTTAAAGATAGAGCTTTTATCGGAGCGCATCAAGAAAACAGTCTTATTTAGTCTTAACCCTGGCGAAAACGAAAAACGCCGGAACGGGAAGCGTGTTCCCGTCCGGCGCATTTGTTCTTTCTTTCCTGCTACGTTCTGTTTTAATAGTAGACGTCGACGGAAAGGTAAAGGAACTCCGTACTGTTCTTATCCGTTTCGAAGTAGACTTTATCCTCGCGTGCCAGCCATCCGATGGCGGCGTTCAGGTCTCTGTCCGTCAGTCCAGAGGCTTTTTTCAGGTCTTCGTAGCTCCAACGCTTCCCATTGTTCAGCAGTTTCCAGACGATGCCGGCGTTGTTTCCGATAGTGTATTTATCCATAAAATTAACCGATATAATAGTTCAATTCAATATAGATTACGTTTCTTCTTCCGACTTTTGTTTCGTCGATAGTCAATTTCCCTTCGCGCGCCAACCATCCGATAGCGGTATTGATATCTCTGTCCGACAGTCCTGTTTCTTTCTTGATTTCTTGGTAGTCCCATTTTCTGCTTTCGCTTTGGAGTAGTCTCCAGATAATTCCTGCATTTTCGCCGATACTTTGTACGTTCATAAGCTAAAATTTAAAATGTTTTTATCCTACTTATCACAAACCGTTCGGGGCAGCAATGTGTTACCCTCGCGGGAGGTCGGGTTGGTTTTCGAAGCGCCGTCTTTTCTGTCTTTTTTGTTACAGAAGGCTCCCTTCTGCTACCAATTTGTGGCAAAATTAGACTTTTTAAATTATAAAACAACTTTTCCGTAACTTTTTTTCTTGTGCTTTTATCTTGTATGTCGCTTTTGCCGCTTTTTTTGTTCAATTAGACTGAAAGTTTTTCAGGAATGTTACGGCTATTCATGATATCGACAGTTCTTATTCGTTTTTATGGTCAGATAAAAGAAAAGTCCCGACCACAGGATTATCCTGTTCTGCCGGGACTGCCTCGTTGTAAGATGTGAGGTTGGTTAATTAATGATGGTTAGATAAATATTAATAAGAGATTGACTGTGGGCATTAACCATCTTGACTACCTACAGTGATCTGTTTTTCTTTATGCGTCGATGTTGGCGTAAGTGGCGTTTTTTTCGATGAACTCGCGGCGTGGTCCTACGTCTTCACCCATCAGCATGGAGAAAATGTAGTCGGCTTCGGCTGCGTTTTCGATGTTCACCTGCTTCAACATACGGTTCTCGGGGTTCATGGTTGTCTCCCACAGCTGTTCGGGATTCATTTCACCCAAACCTTTGTAGCGTTGTGTGTGGATGGCATTTTCCGAACCGCCGCCGTAAGTATCGATGAAGCGTTGGCGTTGCTGGTCGGTCCAGCAGTATTCCTTTACCTTACCCTTTGTGCAGAGGTAGAGCGGGGGAGTAGCGATGTACAGGTAGCCTTGCTGGATAACTTGTGGGAAGTAACGGAAGAACAGCGTCATGATCAGCGTGTCGATGTGAGATCCATCGACATCAGCATCGGTCATGATAATCACCTTCTTGTAGCGCAGCTTGTCGATGTTGGCTTCCTTACTGTCTTCGCCGTTCAGGCCGAAGCGAATACCCAATGCCTGAATGATGTTGTTCACTTCATCGCTTTCGAAAGCTTTGTGCCACATGGCTTTCTCCACGTTCAGGATTTTACCGCGTAGGGGCAGGATGGCCTGGTATTGGCGGTTACGTCCTTGTTTGGCTGAGCCGCCTGCCGAGTCACCCTCGACGAGGAACAATTCGCATTCGTCGGGATCCTTGCTGGAGCAGTCGGCCAGTTTGCCGGGCATGCCTCCGCCGCTCATGGGCGATTTGCGTTGTACGGACTCACGAGCCTTGCGGGCTGCTACACGGGCAGTTGCGGCAAGTATCACTTTGTCGACAATCAGTTTGGCTTCTTTCGGATGTTCTTCCAGGTAATAGGTCAGAGCTTCGCCCACTGCCTGATTGACGGCGCCACTCACTTCGCTGTTGCCCAGCTTCGTCTTGGTCTGTCCTTCAAACTGAGGTTCGGCTACTTTGACGGAGATGACGGCGATGAGTCCTTCACGGAAGTCTTCTCCTGAGATTTCTACTTTGGCTTTCTCCAACTGCTTGGCACAGGTCTCTTCGCCGTATTTCTTCAGTACGCGGGTCAGGGCGGCGCGGAAACCGGCTTCGTGCGTACCACCTTCCTTCGTATTGATGTTGTTCACGTAGGAGTGTAGGTTTTCACGATAGCCTGTGTTATACATGATGGCGCACTCGATGGGTACACCTGCCTTTTCAGTATTCAGGTAGATGACGTCATCGAAGAGCGGTGTGTTGTTGCTGTTCAGGTAGCGGACAAATTCCTTTACACCTTCTACGGAGTGGAATACTTCCTTTACGTATTCACCGTTTTCGTCCTGTTGACGGCGGTCGGTCAGGGTAATGCGGATACCGGCGTTCAGATATGCCAACTCACGCAGGCGGGCCTGCAGGGTGCTGTACTTATATTCGGTCGTGGTGAAGATGCTTCCATCAGGCCAGAAAGTCTGCTTTGTGCCTGTAAAGCCAGGTTCGCAGGTGCCTACTTCCTTGACGGCGTAGAGTGGTTTGCCGCATTCGTATTCCTGCTGATAGATTTTTCCGTTGCGGAATACTTGGGTCGTCATGTGCGTGGAAAGGGCGTTGACACACGATACGCCGACACCATGCAAACCGCCTGATACTTTGTAGGAGCCTTTGTCGAACTTTCCACCCGCATGGAGTACGGTCATTACGACCTCCAGCGCTGATTTCTTTTCTTTTTCGTGCAGGTCGACGGGGATACCGCGGCCGTTATCTTGTACAGTAATGGAGTTGTCTTCGTTGATGGTCACTTCGATGTGGTCGCAGTAGCCGGCCATCGCTTCGTCGATGGAGTTGTCCACCACTTCGTAGACCAGGTGGTGCAAACCGTTTTCGCTGATGTCGCCAATGTACATGGCGGGGCGTTTTCTTACCGCTTCCAATCCTTCCAGCACTTGGATGTTGCTGGCCGAATAATTGTTTTCACCGTTTATTTTTTCTGCTTCAGTCATAAATTTGTGCTTATTGTAATAACTGAGCAAAAATAGTGAAAATCTTTGGATTATGCCACTGAGGTGAGGAGTTTTTTCTGCCTTTACGGCTTTTTAGCATCCTTGTTTTGGGGATGTCTATAAACAAGAAAAGGTCGGACTTTTGTCCAACCTTCTTGTTATACGTTACTTGGCTTTGCGCTCTTTATTACGCAAGCTTGTTGATGTGCAGAGCCAATTTAGACTTCAGGTTATTGGCTTTGTTCTTATGAATAACGTTAGTCTTAGCCAACTTATCCAGCAACTTAACCAATCCAGGATACATAGATACTGCTGCAGCCTTGTCAGTAGTAGCACGAAGTTTGCGAACAGCATTTCTCATGGTCTTGCCATAATATCTGTTGTGAAGTCTTCTTTTCTCTTCTTGTCTGATTCTTTTCAGTGATGATTTGTGATTTGCCATCTCGACTAATCTTTTTTAATTCGTTTATTTTTTTAATTGTAGCCCGTGGGGGAATCGAACCCCCCTTTCAAGAATGAAAATCTTGCGTCCTAACCGATAGACGAACGGGCCATCCTTTTGTTGAGCGTTTCCGCTCGCAAGCGCTTTATCTCTCGTTTGCGGATGCAAAGGTAGGAACTATTTTTGAATTGGCAAAATGTTCCGGCTATTTTTTTTGAACTTAATATTGGAATTTCTTTTAAATATGAATGCTGGCATCTGGTATACAGTGGTTTAAGTGAAATGAAAAAATGTCGTGCGGACCGTGATTTTTTTTAGAAAGAAAGAGGAGGACGCTATTATATCTTCATTTATCGCTTCTTTTTTTGTAGATTTGTAGGCGGATTTATGATACAGACGGACGAGATATGTTGCAAAAGGCGGAAGGAATCGTGCTTCGCACAGTGAAATATAAGGATACAGCTTTTATTGCTGACGTCTATACGGACGTAGCAGGGCGGGTGTCTTTTATGGTGCCGTTGCCTCGTTCGCGTAAGGCGTCGGTCAAGTCTGTTTTGTTTCAACCTTTGTCATTGGTCGAGCTGGAGGCAGATTTTCGTCCTAACACTTCTATATATAAGATAAAAGAGGCTAAGTCATGGCATCCATTTGTTTCCTTGCCATACGATCCTTATAAATCGGCTATTGCTTTGTTCCTTTCGGAGTTTTTGTGTCGTGCTGTTCGTGTGGAGGCTGATAATCGGGCTCTTTTCTCTTATTTAAGGCATTCTATCGTGTGGCTGGACGAGTGTCGCACGGGCTTTGCAAACTTTCATCTGGTTTTTCTTATGCGCCTTTCTCGCTTCTTAGGACTTTATCCAAATCTTGAGGGCTATTCGGAAGGTTGTTATTTCGATTTGGTGAATGCCTGTTTTACGTCGCTTCGTCCTTCGGGGCATTCTCATTATATCGGGCCGATTGAGGCGGCACGTCTTCTTACGTTGATGCGGATGAACTACGACACGATGCACCTTTTTGCCATGAGCCGTGTGGAGCGGATGCGTTGTCTGACGGTCATCGAGCAATATTATCGTTTGCACCTGCCCGACTTTCCAGAGCTGAAATCTTTGGATGTTCTGAAAGAACTTTTCGACTGATAGTGTTAAGCTTTGAGGAAAGCATCGTTTTCTTTCGATGAAAACGGCGTTTTTCGAGGAAGAAAGCATTGTTTTCTTTGAAAGGCATCTGGCATAGATAAAAAAAGTCCGCCGTCTTCGTCCGAAGTTAAGGGATTCGGAAAAGAAGACGGCGGAAGTCTTTTGTGTGTGAATCTGTGTGTTAATCCTCTAACTTGTAGACTTCACTTCCTGCCAATAGGAAACATCCTACGCCAAAGTCTTCAAAATCGGGGACTTTGTCGTAAGTGACAGGTTGGCTGTCTTTGGGCTCTTTGCCCGTTCCTTGTACGTAACCTAGGCAGCCATTGGGATGGACGGCCTCTTTGACCATTGCATTCCATGCCTTCAGCAGGATGGGGAGGTATTCTTTCTTGTCCAAGAGCCCGTTACGTACGCCCCAAGCCATGCCGTAGACAAAGAGAGCTGTACCAGATGTCTCTTTCCCGCCGAAGTTCGATTCGTCGTGGAGGCTGACATTCCAAAAGCCGTCTTTGCGTTGACAGTCTTTGAGTGCCTTGCTCATGGTCAGGAAATCATTTATATAGTTTGTGCGGTGTTGTTCGTTTGCAGGTATTTCGTCCAGTACTCTGACGAGTGCGGCGTATACCCATCCGTTGCCTCTGCTCCAATAGCAATTCTTTCCGTTAGGTTCCTTGTAGGGAGGATCGAAGTCTTGGTCTCTCCACCACAGGCCTTCTTTTTCATTGTACATACCATTTTCTCCATGTACATTTCTTGTATATTCGTACATGTCCCACATCTTGTCGAAGTATTTTTGTTCGCCTGTCAGTCGTCCCAGTTTGGCGAAAACAGGCATACCCATCTGGATAGCGTCTATCCACCACCAGTCGTTCACTTGAGGGGTGTTGACCAGCATGTCAATGTTAGCCTTTGCTTTGCGTATCTTTTCAGGGTTGGGGCAGATATTATATAAATCAATGTATGTTTGACTTGCGCAATAATCGTCAGCGTTGCGTGTGATGGTGCCATTTCTGAATCCCCATTCGTGGTATTCAGACCAGTCGTTAGCGTATTTATAATAGTCGTCCCTCGGGTAGATGGAATAAAGGGCCATCAGTCCTTCATAATAAACGCCTCTTGTCCAGATGTTGCTGGGGCGGATGACCTTGTTCACATAGGACGGAGTCCGATAATCGCTGTACTTCTTCATGAAGTAGTCGTTGATTTTGACAATAGTCTTCAACGTTTCTTTTCGGTCAGGCATTTCCTGTGCGGAGATGATGCTGAAGCTGAAAAGTCCGATGAGCAGGGCTGCTATTTTTTTTGTTTTCATGTTTAAATAGATTTTTGTCACAAAAGTAGTTGCCGGGATTTTGTTTTACAATGGAGATTTGTACAGTTTCCATGAATTTTATACAAAGCTATTTTGAAAAGTGAATTTTTTGAATAGGTTTGTCTTATTGATCTTTGAGAAATATAAATACGGGGCGTGTGAGCTTGGGAAAAAATATTTTTATTAGCGATCTTGTTAGGGAGATAAGGCAGAAGCACTGTAAATGGTTGTACTTGTGTCATATTCAAAATGATTTTATGAATAATTGTTTTGATTTTACATTCGTTTGTAAACTGTTCAGAATACGTATTTACATGTTATTGTACAATTTTCCATTTTCTGATATGTGGAACTTGCCATATATTTGCACATGTCTCTATGTTGAGATATAAAATTTTGTTTTAACTGATATGTCTAATTAAAATTTTAATGTATGGAAAACAACAAAAGACTACGTCTGTTTAGTCGGATGTATTTCATCCAATGGCTATTTCTTACAGCTCTCTTTTCTTTGGTTACGATGAATGGCTATGCGCAAGGCAAGGCGGTTACTGGTAAGATCATTGATTCGACTGGTGAACCAGTTATCGGCGCTAGTGTATTAGTAAAAGGTACAAGTAATGGTGTCATTTCGGATATTGATGGTAATTTCTCTCTTCAAGGAGTGGCCAATGATGCTATTTTGCAAATTAGTTTTGTAGGTTATAAATCTCAAGAAATCTCTGTTGCAGGTAAATCTAAAATAGATGTAACTTTAGTAGAAGATACAGAGATGTTGGATGAGGTGGTTGTCGTAGGTTACGGTGTTCAAAAGAAGTCGGATGTGACGGGTGCTTTGGCTTTTCCAATGGGGCTGGGACGTACGGTTTTCTACCGCAAGGTACGTGGTGTAACCGGTTATTCGCCGAACGAGTACATCCGCATCGTGCGCATGAAGAAGGCTGCCGAGTTGCTGTTGGAGAGTAACTATACCGTGTCCGAGGTATCCTACAAGGTGGGCATCAACGATCCGTTCTACTTCAGCAAGTGTTTTAAACACCATTTCGGCGTCTCGCCCTCGGCCTACCGTGAAGGTACGGCGGCAAAGCCCGGGGAGACGCCTGCCGGCGGGGGAGACGAGGCTTGAGTATTGCTCGTTGTCCAGTGTATCTGTCTCGCCGCAGACGAAAAAGTTCGGCCGCTGTCCAATGCCGAGTCTTTTGCATGTCTGTCAGGAGCACCGGTTTGGTTTCGGCTGCCCGTATATTCTGATTTTGATCCGTTTGTTTAATAACAAGTGCATAAACAAAGTGTCGGAGACCCTGGCGAGTTTCGGAGGGAAACAAAAACGTGCATTCCAAAGGAGTCGGAATGCACGTTTGGGCAGTGTGTGCTAATGTTAGGTTAGCTTTCCTTTGCCTTGAAGGCGAGTGCGTACATGCGCATCTGTTTCACCATGGCCAGCAAGCCGTTGCTGCGGGTGGGCGAGAGGTGCTCCTGCAGGCCGATGCGGGGGATGAAGTAGAGGTCGGCGGCAAGAATTTCGTCAGGCGTGTGCCCGGAGAGCACCTTGATGAGCAGGGCGATGATACCCTTTACAATGAGAGCGTCGCTCTCGGCCTGGAAGATGACTTTGCCGTCCTCTTCGTCGGCCTGCAGCCATACGCGGCTTTGGCAGCCTTCTATCAGGTTTTGGTCGGTTTTGTAGCGTTCATCGAGAGCTGGCTGTTCGTTGCCTAGGTCGATGAGCAGCTGGTAGCGGTCCATCCAGTCGTCGAAGTCACTGAATTCGGCGATGACTTCGTCTTGCATTTCGTTGATTGTCATATCTATTGTCTTTTTTAAAATTATTTTTCGTTGTAGATTACCTCCAGTACCGTCTGCCCTACGGCCATCAGCGTGTTCTTGTCTATCACGTCCATGGTGTCGTCCGTGGTGTGCCAGAAGTCGCCGAAGCCCGTGTCGCACTTCGGGTCGTAGTTGATGATGTCCACGCAGGGTATCTTGCGCAGGTTGTAGACATAGAGGTGGTCATCCGTCACTTCTGTTCCATCTTCCTTGGGGAAGAAAGCTTCGAATCCCAGGCGGTGGGCGGCGTCCCAGATTTTTTTCACCTGCTTGCCCGCCGTGCGCTTGGAGAAAAGCTCCTGGTAGAAAGTAGCGTTTTTGCCGCCCACCATGTCGAGCAGGATGCCGAAGCGAGCGTTGTAGTTGTCCACATGGGGCACGCGCCCCCAGTATTGCGAGCCTAGGCACCAGGTGTCGGGCTTGTATGGCCCCTTGTGGAAGGTTGGTGTGCCATAGTCTTCGGCGTCGAAGAAGATGATGTCGATGCCGATGGCAGGTGCTTGCCGTTGTAGCTGGCGTGCCACTTCGAGCAGCACACCTACGCCGCTGGCACCGTCGTTCACGCCCAGGATAGGCGTCTTGTGCTTCGACTTGTCCTTGTCCTCGTCGGCATAGGGGCGGCTGTCCCAGTGGGCGAAGAGCAGCACGCGTCGGCGGCTGTCGGGGTTGTAGGCGCCGATGATGTTACGCGCTTTCAGAATGGTGTTGTCATAGGCCACGAGGTCGGCATACTGGTTGTAGACTTTGGCACCGAGCTGTTCCAGTTTGGCAGCAAGGTAGTCGCCGCAAGCTCTGTGAGCAGCCGTGTTGGGTACACGGGGACCGAAGTTGGCCTGTATCTGGACATAGGCGTAGGCGCTGTCGGCGTTAAATGCGGGTACGTTGACAGATTCCGTTTTGTCTTTGTTTTCCTCTGTGCCGGAGGCGTTGCTCTTGTTGCCGCAGGCGATGGCAGCCACCACCATCAGCAGGAGCAGGGAAGCAAAGGTACATTGTTTTCTTTTCATAATTGGGGAATTATTTTTTTCTAGTTAGGAAAATAGATTTTTCTAGTTAGGGAATAATCTAGCTATAGTTGGAAGGTGAGCCGCACTCCCTTTTTGTCGACGTCCAGCTGGACAGGTGCGCCGCTGACGAGTGGCAGGTTCATCGTGACATGGCCCACGGGGAAGTTGAAGCAGACGGGGTAGTCGTATTCCTTCACTAGGTCGGCCAGTGCTCCATAGAGTTCCTTGCCCAGCTGTTTTTTCTCTTCGTATTCGGTAAACTGGCCGATGACGAGGCCCGACAGACGTTCGAGCACACCGCCCAGCTTCAGGTTGTACATCATGCGCTCAATGGCATGCGGGCGTTCGCCCACATCTTCTATAAAGAGCACGGTGCCGTCGGTGGGGATATCGTAGGGCGTGCCACGTAGGCCGTTGAAGACGGCAAAGTTTCCTCCTCGCAGGATGCCTTCGGCCGTACCGCGGCGGTTTAGCTTGTGAGCGTCACAGGTATAACTGAAACTTCCTTCGGGTGTGGCGGCGGCTCCAGTCAGTATGTCGCGCAGGGCTTGCGTACAGAAATCATCTTCGGGTTCTACGGTGAGATGGCGTGCCATGGGCGCATGCAGCGAAGCGAAGCCTTCCTTTTGCCACAGGTTGTGCAGGGCGGTAATGTCGCTGAAGCCGATGAGCCACTTGGGTGACTCCCTGAAGCGGCTGAAGTCTAGCTTGCCTACCAGATGCACCGCACCATATCCGCCGCGGCTGCACAGAATGGCTCGTGTGTTCGGATCGTCCATCGCTTCCTGCAAGTCTTCCAGCCGCTGGCTGACAGTACCTGCATAGACTCCGTTGGAACTGCCTGCGTGGCGTGACAGCACGGGTTGCAGGCCCCATGAGGCCAGCCGCTTGACGGCTCCCTTCAGGAACGACTTGTCTATCTTGCCGGAGGGCGAGAGGATGACAACCTTGTCGCCTTCATGCAGGTAAGGGGGAATAATCAGCTTGTCCATATACATTCATCATAATTTATGTTGCTGCAAAAATACAGAAAGGCGAGCGGAGAACAAAATATTGAAACTTGTTTCGGATATTTTTTATCTCGAGCTGCTTCTTGTTTTTGTTTACCATAGATTAGGCAGATTGCCACAGAACGTTTTTATTCACAGTCCAGTCTGCCGCTACCGAGAGGAAAATTTGTGTCCATCTGCGTATCTGTGGTCGGTCCTGATGTGAATTCTGTCGTGGAAAGGGATGGAAGTTGTCAAAATGTTATTAAACAACTGCAAAAATAGGAGGATGGATGCTGCATTTCTCGACATTTTTTCGGATATTTGCTAAAAATCTAACGTCATGAAACCTATACGCAACTTTAATCAACTGACGGAACACCTGAAGACGCTGAACCGCAGGAAACGCATTGCTGTGGTCTGTGCCAACGACCCCAATACCGAGTATGCCATTGCAAGGGCCCTGGAAGAGGGCATTGCCGAGTTTCTGATGATTGGTGACTCGGCCATTCTTGAGAAATATCCCTCGTTGAAGCAATACCCCGACTACGTTCGTACCATTCACATCGAGGATCCCGACGAGGCGGCTCGCGAGGCGGTGCGCATTGTGCGCGAGGGTGGAGCCGACATCCTGATGAAGGGCATCATCAACACCGACAATCTGCTCCGCGCCATCCTCGACAAGGAGCACGGCCTACTGCCCAGGGGCAAGGTGCTGACGCATCTGGCCGTGATGCAGATACCCACGTATGACAAGCTGCTGTTCTTCTCCGATGCTGCCGTTATTCCGAGGCCCACGCTTCAGCAACGCATCGAGATGATCTGGTACGCCATTCGCACCTGCCGTCACTTTGGCATCGAGCAGCCCCGCATTGCCCTGATACATTGTACGGAGAAGGTCAGCGCCAAGTTCCCCCACTCGCTGGATTATGTGAACATCGTCGAGCTGGCCGAGGCGGGTGAGTTCGGCAACGTCATCATTGATGGACCGTTGGACGTGAAGACCTCGTGCGAGAAGACCAGTGGCGACATCAAGGGCATTGTGTCGCCCATCAATGGCGAGGCCGACGTGCTCATCTTCCCCAACATCGAGTCGGGAAACGCCTTCTACAAGGCCGTTTCTCTCTTTTCGCATGCCGATATGGCGGGGTTGTTACAAGGTCCCGTCTGCCCTGTGGTGCTGCCTTCGCGTAGTGACAGCGGTCTGTCCAAGTATTACAGCATCGCTATGGCCTGTCTTACCAGCAATGGACAAGACACCATTGAATGACAGGAAATGAGCAGTTTGATCGTTTACCATTAAGTATTAACTATTCCCATGAAGATATTAGTTATCAACCCCGGCTCCACCTCGACCAAGATGGCCGTTTTCGAGAACGAAAAGCCTGTATTTGTCAAGACGCTGCGACATTCTGTCGACGAGCTGGTACACTATCCGCGTGTCATTGACCAGTTTGAGTTCCGTAAGAACCTGGTGCTCGCCGAGTTGGAACATGAGGGCATCCCCTTTGCCTTCGACGCCATCATCGGTCGGGGAGGCCTGCTGAAACCCATCCCCGGCGGTGTCTACGAGGTGAACGATGCTATGATCAACGACTGCATGCATGCCATGCGTACCCATGCCTGCAATCTGGGTTGCCTGATAGCCTCCGAGCTAGCTCACGCCCTGCCCGCCTGCCGGGCATTTATTGCTGACCCTGGCGTGGTGGACGAACTGGACGAGGTGGCCCGCGTTACGGGTTCGCCTCTCATGCCCCGTATCACCATCTGGCATGCACTGAACCAGCGCGCCATTGCCCGTCGTTATGCTGCCGAGCGGACGGCGGAACAGCCCGACAGGCCCGTGCGTTACGAAGACCTGAACCTGATTGTTTGCCACCTGGGCGGCGGCATCTCCGTAGCTGCCCATCGCAAAGGCCGCTGTGTGGATGTGAACAACGCCCTCGACGGTGAAGGCCCCTTCTCACCCGAACGGGCTGGTACCTTGCCTGCGGGCGACCTCATTGATCTCTGTTTTTCCGGCAAGCTTTCGCAGAGTGAGCTGAAGAAACGCATCTCAGGGCGTGCGGGCCTGGCAACCCACTTGGGTACGACCGATGTGCAGGCCGTGGTGAAGCGTATCGAGGAGGGCGACGAGCATGCCCGGCTGGTGCTGGACGCCATGATTTATCAGATAGCCAAGAGTGTGGGCGCGGCGGCAGTCGTGCTCTACGGAAAGGTAGATGCCATTCTACTGACAGGTGGTATCGCCCATTCGGATTACATCACCTCGCGCCTCAAGGATCGCGTCTCTTTCCTGGCCCCCGTCCGCGTCTATCCCGGCGAAGACGAGCTGGAAGCTCTGGCTCTGAATGCGCTGGGCGCGTTGCGGGGTGAGCTGGAGGTGCAGGTATATCAGTAATGAGGGAATAAATGCTTATGTTGTTAATGCTCTTTTGTCGGGAAAAAGCATTTATCTCCTTATTAGAATCAGACTTCCCAGCGGCTTGGAATCAGGAGAAACTACGCTCTTGGTTCTTGCTATCGGAGGAGGAATTTGGTCGTCTTCCATAAATTTTTGAATGTTGTACTGGATATCTGACAGTTCCATGATTCGTTTGGTGATACACCAACGGCTTTGTGCGTTGAAATAGGGAATGTTGTTGTTCATGCAGCTGTTCTTCTCCGGACGCCATACGCCGTATTGATATTCGAATCCGCCTTCATAAGCGCCGACCATTTCGTATTTGTCTGTGCCAATGAAGTCTTTCCATAAGATAGCTGAGGTATCGTTTGTGAAGTCCAGATTCATTTGATAACCGAGTTTTTGCCATTCTTTAATTTCCATGATTCTTGTGGATGGAATGGTTTGTTGGTAGTATACATATTCATCGCATAGAAAACCGAAACCATGTCCGCATGCTTCGTGGTGTATCAAGCCTTCAAAATCGTTTGGGGCCTTTTCTGTGCTCATGGGGCATAAGGCAATGGAATTACCGTCACTATATAGATACGTAGTTCCCGCATATTTTGTGCTGTTCAATACAACGATGATCAATAGCGGTTTGTTTTCGGGAAATTCCTTGGTTAAGTAAGCGTATTCAAAAACCAAATCGTCATTGCAGGTGATTTCTGTGCCGTTTCCAAACGTCGTATCAAACTTGTTTTTAATTTTACTCCAACTGTTCTTGTCATTTACACCGGCTTCTTCAGACTCGGCCACAACCATATACACGTTGAAATAGTTACGGTGTGATAGAAACGGTTCTATTGAAAAGAAATGTTCAGCAGCCTGTTTTACTGCCGACTCATATTTGCCTCCTGCCGTCAGATCACTTTGTACGAAACCGTCTCCCATAATGATCAGGTTTACGTTGCCACAGGTGGCTTTTTGTAATTGTATAACTTCGGTATCATAATGATACGTATCATCTGTCCCAGCCTGAGTAATATGTAAGGTGTCTGTCAGTTCATATTGCGTATTATAGATAATGATTTGCGCGTAGCGTTCTTCGGGTTGGCGGTTCTCTGAAACATCGAGGCGTAAGTAACGATCTCCTGTTATTCCCTGATTATTGAGGATGGTCGTGATTTCTGTTCCTTCAAGGGTGTCGTCGTTAATGTTGTTGCTGCGATGAGCACTTATCCAGTTCCCTGCTTCTTCAGGTAATATTTTTGTTTGATAAGAGATGTTGCTGTCGATTGTGATTGAAAGTGTTGTGTCGGTAGCTGCAAGTTCCTTCCATTTTTCTTCCGTGAAAGAGAGTCTTTCTTGCGGATCTTGCAAGATGACCAATTGTGTTGTGATGGCTTGCGTACTGATGGAAATGGATGCGGAGCGTTGTCCTCCTGTTTTGTTTTGCGATACTTCCACGGATATCGGGGTGTCTCCATTTCCCATGTTGGGATGAAGGTTAATCCATGATGGAATATCGGAAGATACCGACCAGGTATCTTCTGTATTTATCCAGGTCTCTTTGGTTGCGTTATTCCATTTAAAAGAGAGCACTTCGTCGGATATCGACAAATATTTGTTCGTCTCGTTGTTGCATTGGCACAACACGATGATAGACAACAGAAAATAGAAAAGTTTGCGCATAGCGGAATATTGTATTGTAGGAAGACCGGTTGTTTTGCGCAAAAGTAAGAAAATGTATATAAATAATGTGCATTTGTGGATGAAAAAAAATTGGACTTTGTAGACGTCTGTTTTTTTGTAGATGAAAGGCTTGTTGACAAACAAAAATTCTACAGGCTCCTACATTCATCTTTCCCCTTACCGTCATTCATCTTTTGCAGAAGGGACGTTTTAACAATTATGAGGTGCTATTTGTTGTTAATGTGTTGTTGATTGCTATTAAGTATGGAGAATAAAAAATATGTTATAGATCAATCGGGAGATGAATGCCGCTTTGTAATGTAAAAGATATTCATTTGATCATATATTTGATTTATAACTGTAACTATTTTTTTTTGAACAGCATAAACTGCTATGTGTCTTACATTATATATATTTGCAGTGGTTGAGCACTTAAAATTCAGGATTGACTATGATACATATTGGAAAACTTATTAGAGAGAAAATGATTGAGCAGAAGTGTACAGTGGTGTCAATGGCTAAACAGCTGTCTTGTGGGCGTGCTAATGTCTATAAGATATTTGAGAAATATTCCATTGATACAGAGTTGTTGATGAAGATTTCGGTTGCATTAGACTATGATTTCTTTAGTCTCTATTCGGAAGAGTTAAATAGTAAGTGTAAGGATGTAAGTTGATAGAAATTGTTTATTTATTCAATAATTTCGCATTGTTCCGTGTTTTTATGGCTGTGAATTGCTTAAATCATATTTGAATGTGTTCAATTTGAATACATGTATATAAATTGGAGACAAACAGCGCTGTTTGTCTCAGAATGAATGTTTATATTTGTTGCCACAAATAAATTAATCAAAAAAAGAATAGAATATGAAAACAATGAAGTATTTATCAATGATGCTGATGATGTTGGCATTAAGTGTGTGTATGGTAAGTTGTGGAGATGATGATCCTAGTGAAGTAAGTGGAAATGCTTCGATTACAGGAAGATGGGAATCGTCGGAAATGAGAATTAATTATAAAGAGGCTGTTTTGCGAGTTGAATTTAGTAGCAATAATAAAGGTTCGTTGAGCGCTATTTATACAGATGGTACAGATCCTGATACTTATAATTTTGAATATGTATTAAAAAAGGAAGTAAACGGAGATACCTATTTAACAATTGTGTGGACAGGAAATTTTGTGCTCATATATGATGAGAATGTAGAGTATAAAATAACGATTACTCCTTCTAGACTAGTGTGGGGTGGATATACGTATATACGTAAATAATATGAGTTCAATATAAATAGAATATAGAAGTAAAGTTAGGGATATTCAGTAAATGTCCCCCCAATAGGCGCTATAAAAGATTTTGTGTAAATGGAAATACGGGATTCAAGTTTGAGTCTCGTATTTTTTATTTTATACACAGCCAATCGAGTTCGGAAGATGATGGTGCTGTGGCAATGTGGACATTTTCTTTTCATTTTATCAAAATTGGGATTAGACATTTGTTTTTTATTCCGCCACCAGCATCAGCCCTACACCGCGTATGGTCTTGATTTCGATGTCGGTGTCGGCCTCGAAGAGCTTGCGCAGCTTGGAAACGAAGACGTCGAGGCTGCGCGAGGCGAAGTAGTCGTCCTCCGTGTTCCAGCAGCGGCTCAGGATGGCTTCGCGGCGCACGGTTTCATTTTTGTTTTGGGCCAGGATGTGCAGGATGTTGGCTTCAGTGGCGGTCAGTGCCTGGCTTTTGCCGGTGCGGTCGTTGCGCAAGGTGTTGCGTTCGGTGTCCAGCGTGTAGGGACCGAACTGACAGAAGCCTGTTTCTGTACGCATGTGTACACCTTGTGTCATCTTCAGTACGGCGTGTATGTGCGCGTCCAGTTCTTCGGCGATGAAGGGTTTCTTTACGTAGTTGTTTACGCCCAGCTGATAGCCGAATCGTACGTCCCTGGGCGAGGTGAGGGCCGAGGCAAACAGGATGGGGGTATTGGCATCGGTTTCACGGATGCGGCGTACCATCTCGAAGCCGTCCATTACGGGCATGTCGATGTCGCTGATGATGATGTCGGGTTTGAATGAAGCCCATGTTTTCAGTCCTTCTTCGCCGTTGACGGCCGTCTGCACGTTGTAGCCGCCGATGATGTCTTCCAGTCCGCACTGCACCACATAACGCAGGTTGGGGTCGTCTTCTACCAGGAGTAACTTGATCATGATATCTGTGTATTTTGAAGCAAAGATACGGATTTTTTCAGATTTCAGAGCTCGGATTTCAGGGGTTCTTGCGAAGTAGTAGAACCTTCAAAAACAAAAAAAGTGTACCGCCACGGCGGTACACCTTATTATTATATAGAAAAGATTGGTTGTCCGTTAGTTGTTGGATTTCTTTTCTCTTCTGGGTCTTTCGGGCTTTTCGCTGTAACCTTCAGGTTTGGGGATCAGTACCTTGTGAGACAGTTTGAACTTGCCTGTCTTCGGATCGATGTCCAGCAGCTTCACTTCGATGTCGTCGCCTTCTTTGAGTCCGGCTTCTTCTACCGTTTCGAGGCGTTTCCAGTCGATTTCGGAGATGTGGAGCAAACCGTCCTTGCCTGGCAGGAATTCAACGAATGCACCGTAAGGCATGATGGAACGGATCTTTCCTTTGTAGACTTCTCCTATCTCGGGAACGGCTACAATAGCCTTGATCATCCGAATGGCGTCATCGATGCTCTGCTTGTTGGTGCCGGCGATTTCGATCTTGCCTACGTTGTCTTCTTCTTCGATGGTGATGGTAGCACCTGTCTCTTCCTGCATACCCTGAATGATCTTTCCGCCCGGGCCGATGACAGCACCGATGAATTCTTTCGGAATGGTCATGGTTTCGATGCGCGGAGCGTGCGGTTTCAGTTCGGGGCGCGGTTCGGCGATACACTCTGTCAGTTTACCCAAGATGTATTCGCGACCTTCTTTGGCTTGCAGCAGAGCTTTCTCCAGAATGTCGTATGACAGACCGTCCACCTTGATATCCATTTGGGTAGCGGTGATACCGTTCTTTGTACCTGTTACTTTGAAGTCCATGTCACCCAGGTGGTCTTCGTCACCAAGGATGTCGGAGAGGACTGCATATTTTTCTTCGCCCGGATTTTTGATAAGGCCCATGGCGATACCCGATACAGGGTTCTTGATCTTCACACCGGCATCCATCAAGGCCAGCGTGCCGGCACATACGGTAGCCATGGAAGAAGAACCGTTGGATTCGAGGATATCAGAAACAACGCGTACTACGTAAGGATAGTCTTCAGGAATTTGTCCCTTTAATGCACGCCAAGCCAAATGGCCGTGACCAATCTCACGACGGCCTACACCGCGCTGTGCCTTGGCTTCGCCTGTAGAAAATGGGGGGAAGTTGTAGTGTAGCAGGAAGCGCTCTTTGCCGTGGGTCAGCACGTCGTCGACGATTTTCTCATCAAGCTTCGTACCCAGTGTGGCTGTAGACAGAGACTGTGTTTCGCCGCGGGTAAAGATGGCCGAACCATGAGGGCCAGGCAGCGGGCTTACTTCACACCAGATGGGGCGGATCTCTGTTGTCTTACGGCCGTCCAGACGCTTGCCTTCATCGAGGATGCAACGGCGCATAGCCTCTTTTTCTACGTCGTGATAGTAGCGGTCGATGAGCGGAGCTTTTTCTTCCAATTCCTCTTCTGTGAATTGAGCCTTGAATTCTTCGCAGATGGCGTCGAAAGCATCCTGACGTTCGTGCTTGTTACGGTTGCCACTGGCGGCAATAGCATAAGCCTTGTCGTAGCAGGCTTCGTGTACGGCCTTTCGCAGGTCTTCGTCGTTCACTTCGTGGCAGTATTCGCGCTTTATGGTGGAACCTACCTCTTCGGCCAGTTCCATCTGTGCCTTACACTGTGGCTTGATGGCCTCGTGGGCAGCTTTCAGGGCGGCCAGTAGGTCTTGCTCAGATACTTCCTTCATTTCGCCTTCCACCATCATGATGTTCTCGTAGGTAGCGCCGACCATGAGGTCCATGTCGGCCTGCTCGAGCTGTTCGAAAGTGGGGTTGATGACGAATTCTCCGTTGATGCGCGCTACGCGTACCTCAGAGATAGGACCATTGAATGGAATGTCCGATACGGCCAGTGCGGCAGAAGCGGCCAGTCCGGCCAGTGCGTCGGGCATGTCTACGCCGTCGGCCGAGAAAAGTATAATGTTTACATATACTTCTGCGTGGAAATTGTCGGGGAAAAGGGGGCGGAGAGCACGGTCAACCAGGCGGCAAGTCAGAATTTCGTAGTCCGAAGCGCGTCCTTCACGTTTGGTGAAGCCGCCGGGGAAACGTCCGAATGCGGAGAATTTTTCTTTGTACTCTACCTGAAGCGGCATAAAATCTGTTCCGGGAACTGCGTCTTTTGCGGCACAAACAGTAGCCAGCAGCATGGTGTTGCCCATGCGGAGCATTACAGAACCGTCTGCCTGTTTTGCCAGCTTTCCCGTTTCGAGCGTGATGGTTCTGCCATCAGGAAGCTCGATCGTCTTAACAATTGGGTTAATCATAAAAAAACTTTTATATCTATTTTCTTTCAAAATTCGTGCAAAGATAGTGATTTTATTCTCTTAATCAGGTGGAAATGAGTTTAAAAGTTTCGATTTCGTCCTTTTTTTTATGTTTTATGGTGGAAGAAGCTGGAAAAATGCTTTGACTAAGCGTGAAAAGGAGTATATTTGCACGTTGATTTTGAAAATAAACACACTGACAATATGAAGAAAATAGTAGTGATGGCATTTGCCATGGCAGCTTTGAGCGCTTGCGATTCAGAACCGAAGTTTAAGGTGGAAGGTGAAGTGACGGGTGCTGAAGGAAAGATGCTTTATCTGGAAGCATCTGCATTGGAAGGGATTGTTCCTCTTGATTCTGTCAAACTGAACGCTGGAGGTGCCTATACCTTCAAGGAAGCTCGGCCGGAATCTCCTGAATTCTACCGTTTGAGGGTAGAAGACAAGATTATCAATTTCTCGGTAGATTCTACCGAAACCGTTCGAATTAATGCCGGATATGATAATTTTGCGACGGATTATACGGTTGAAGGTTCGCCCAGCAGCGAGAAAATCAAGGAGTTGTCGTTGAAACAACTTCAGTTGCAGAATAAGGTGGATGAATTATATCGGGCTATGCAGGCTCATAGTATTGCTGTAGATGTGTTCCAGGATAGTCTGACTGCGATGATGAAGCGGTATAAAGATGAGGTGAAGATCCGCTATATTTTCGCGGCTCCCAATACGGCGGCTGCCTATTTTGCTCTGTTCCAGAAGGTGAACAATTATCTGATATTCGATCCTTTGAATAGTCGTGATGACATCAAATGCTTTGCGGCCGTAGCTACGAGCCTGAACAATTATTATCCTCATGCCAACCGTTCAAAGAATCTGTATAACATCGTCATCAAAGGCATGAAGAATACACGTACTCCCCAGCAACAGACGTTGGAACTGCCCGAACAGGTACAGGTGTCGGAAACGGGTGTGATTGACATTAACTTGCGCGACTTGAAAGGAAATGCCCATAAGCTGACAGACCTCAAGGGGAAGGTCGTTATTGTGGACTTTACCGTATATCAGAGTGCAGTTTCGGCCAGTCATAACTATATGTTGCGTGACTTGTATGACAAGTATGCTTCTCGTGGGCTGGAGATTTATCAGGTGTCTTTGGATGCCGATGAACATTATTGGAAGACGACAGCTGACAACCTGCCGTGGATTTGCGTGCGCGATGCCAACGGTGTCTACTCGTCAGTAGCAGCTGCTTACAATGTGCAGAACCTGCCGACCTTGTTCTTGGTAAATCGTAATAATGAGCTGAGTGCTCGTGGCGAGACTATTAAGAATTTGGATGCCGCTGTGCAGAAGTTGTTGTAATTTGTTATAATGGAGGACGAACTCCATTAAATATGTTACAAAACAGCGATTGGCACTTGACGCATATTGTTTAAAGTGCTATCTTTGCGAACAAATATTGGAAGAGGGTTCCAGCATGGTTGACATGTTGGAATTCTTTTTTGTTTATAATATATCAATTAAGAATAATAAGGAGGAAAAAATTATGGCTTATATGTCAGAAGAAGGCTACAACAAGTTGTTGGCCGAATTGAAACAGCTGGAAGCAGTGGAACGTCCCAAGGTGGTGGCTGCCATTGCTGAAGCACGCGACAAGGGAGACTTGTCCGAAAATGCAGAGTATGATGCAGCTAAGGAAGCACAAGGATTGCTCGAGATGAAAATCAGTAAGCTGAAAGCGGTGATTGCCGATGCTAAGATCATTGACGAGTCTAAGCTGAAGACCGACTCTGTACAGATCTTGAACAAGGTGGAGTTGAAGAACGTGAAGAACGGCATGAAGATGACCTATACCATCGTGTCGGAGAGCGAAGCCAATCTGAAGGAAGGCAAGATTTCAGTTAATACCCCCATTGCACAAGGTTTGCTTGGCAAGAAGGTGGGTGAGAAAGCACAGATCAAAGTGCCACAAGGCATGATTGAGCTGGAAATATTGAACATATCATTTTAAACAGTAAGGCAGGCCATGTGTTGTGGCTTGCCTTGTTTTTTTAATATATTATCGTTATGGCAACCATATTCAGTAGAATTGTAGCAGGCGAAATTCCCTGTTATAAAGTTGCGGAGGACGAGCAATTCTTCGCATTTTTGGACATCAATCCGTTGGTAAAAGGACATACGTTGGTCATTCCGAAACGTGAGGTAGACTATATCTTTGATTTGAAAGATGAAGAACTGGCCGCTATGCACGTTTTTGCCAAGAAGGTAGCACTGGCTATCGGAAAGGCTTTTCCTTGTAAGAAGGTTGGAATGGCTGTCTTGGGTTTGGAAGTGCCTCATGCTCATATTCATCTGATTCCGATGCAGAGCGAGAAAGATATGCTTTTCTCCAATCCCAAGTTGCAGCTTTCTGCTGAAGAGTTTGCAGAAGTGGCCGAAGCGATTCGCAACGCGTTCTGACAATCCCCTCCTCCTCATAGATAAAATAAAGGGACGGCCTATCAGGCCGTCCCTTTATTCTATTGAATGTTATTTAAAGTTTTATAGGCTTTCCAACAGGCGTTTCAGTACGACGGTCGCTGAAATTTCGCGGTTGGCCGCTTCAGGAATAACGATGCTTTGCGGGCTTTCGATGACGTCGTCCGTCACAATCATGTTGCGGCGTACAGGCAGGCAATGCATGAAATAAGCGTTGTTGGTAACGGCCATCTGGCGGTCGCTTACTGTCCATGCACGGTCTTTGCTCAGAATTTGTCCATAATTGTCGCCAGAGTAGGCTGCCCAGTTCTTGGCATAGACAAAATCGGCGCCTTCGAAGGCTTTCATTTGATCATATTCTACACGAGCGTTGCCTACGAATTTCGGATCCAGTTCATAGCCTTCAGGGTGGGTGATGACAAACTCATAATCAGTTGCATTCATCCATTCAGCAAAAGAATTTGGAACAGCTTGTGGCAGGGGACGTGGATGGGGAGCCCAGCTCATTACGACTTTGGGTCGTTCCTTCTTTTTGTATTCTTCAATAGTGATGAGGTCGGCAAAGCTCTGCAAGGGGTGTCGGGTTGCTGCTTCCATCGAGAATACTGGACGGCCTGAGTATTGGATGAACTGATTCAATATTACTTCGTTGTAGTCGTAGTCTCTGTTTTCGAAACGTGCAAAGGAACGGACACCGATGATGTCACAATAACAGCCCATTACAGGGATAGCCTCCAGCAGGTGTTCTGGTTTGTCACCATCCATGATGACGCCACGTTCAGTTTCCAGCTTCCATGCGCCTTGATTAATATCGAGTACGATGACATTCATTCCCAAATTCAGGGCCGCTTTTTGTGTGCTTAAACGGGTACGTAAACTGGAGTTGAAGAAAATCATCATCAACGTCTTGTTGCGTCCTAATTCTACGTATTTAAACCGATCTTTTTTGATCTCGAACGCTTCGGCAAGTGCAGTTTTCAGATTACCGATATCCTGCACGCAGGTAAAATTCTTCATAACGACTTACTTTTTTAAATATATAATTGATAGCAAAGATAGTGAAATGTATCGGGTTTTGAATGAAGATGTCTGTTTTTTAGTATCTTTGTCGAATGTTATCGGGTCGTTAAAAAAGAAGGAAGCCTTGTTTATGCATAGTCATAGTAGCCATATGGATGAACGTTTGCTTAAACGTCTTTTTGAAGCATATTCCAATGATTTGCTTTACTATGCTCAGTATCTTGTTCGCTCTAGAGAAGAAGCGGAAGAGATTGTAAGCGATGTTTTCTTTGAAGTATGGCAGCATCGTGACAGGTTCTCTGAGGTGAAAAACGAGAAGGCATGGTTGTTGAAGGTAACTCATAACAAGGTAGTGTCCTGGTTGCGGAAAAATGGAAATGGTCAGGTTCTTGTGCCATGGGATGAAGTAGGCGACTATGGTACGCTTGTTGATTTGCAGACTCCTGATTTACGGATTATCAGTCGGGAGGAAATATCCCGTATCAACCAGGTCGTAAATCAGCTTCCTCCCCGTTGCCGGCAAGTCTTTGTGTTGGCTAAAATCGAAAAGCTTCCATATAAAGAGATTGCCGAAGTATTGGGTATCTCTGTGAAAACGATCAATATTCATGTAGCTAAAGCGCTTGAATTTATTTCCTCTGTCTTGAAGTGAGATGGCTCAATGAGGGTAGTTGCGTCTCTCAAGTTGATGTTTAGTACGCCAATGTAGGTGTTTAGCGTGCTGAAGTAGATGTTTACGTTGAGGAAAAGCACCCTTTTGTCCTGCTTAAAACAGTGCTTTCTTTTGTCTAAAGCATTGTTTTTTCTCTGTTTACGCGATTGCATTGTTCAACTTGAATAGGTGGCGTGAAGGAAGAAACTTTTTTTGTTTTTATCGTTCACTCTTTCACAAGCTGTTATCTCGTTGATTTTTAGTAAGAAACGGTGAAAGATCTTCTTTCACAGTGAAAGAAGATCGGCTTGTTTGAAATAAAAAACAAACTTTTTTTAAAAAAAAGACGAAACCTATAGGAGATTTTTTCGGAAACAGCGTCTTGTTTTATATAATTCGATGATGAAAGACGACAAAAAAGAACATAATAATAAGTATGAAAAGTTAGCGTCCTTTCTGGAAGACCCACAGGACCTGACCAATATGAATGAGGCTTCTTCCGACGATGAGGTCCGTAAGCTCTTGTTCATGTGGAATGAATGCCAGCCGGCTGAAACTGATTCGTCAGAGGTTTGGGAAAAGACGCTGCAACGGATCAGGCAGGCTCAAGCACAGGAAGACGAAAGTCGTAGAAGACATATCTCGCTTGCTTGGAGATGGGTGGCGGCCGCTTCGGTTGTCCTCTGTGTCGGCTTGGGTTCGCTTTGGTTCTCGAAAACGGAAGTTACGATGGACGAACGAAGCCGTATGGAGCAGATGCTGCTGGCTCAGGTCGATACGGGCGAAGTGAAGGAAGTGACCCTTGTGGTTTCCGACCGTAAGAAAGTGGAGCTGGCCAATAATGCCAAAGTGGCTTATAATGCCTCCGGTCAGGTCAGTGTCAATTCGGTGAAGCTGAAGGAACCGTCCGTACAGAAAGAAGAAGCCTCGGCACAAACCTCTTCTGAGGAAGCTATGGAATATAACCAGCTGATTGTGCCCAAGGGACGTCGCTCTATGATTGTGTTGGCTGACAACAGTAAGATGTGGATTAACTCCGGCAGTAAGGTGATCTATCCACGTGCTTTCAAGGGTGACAGACGTGAGATTTTTGTGGAAGGGGAAGTTTATCTGAAAGTGAGTCGTGACGAATCGAAGCCTTTCATTGTAAATACTTCAGCTTTCGATGTGGAAGTGTTGGGCACTTCTTTTAATGTGTCAGCCTATAAAGGTGATGCGCATGCTTCTGTGGTGTTGGTTGAGGGTGCGGTTGATGTGAAAGATGCGGCGGATAAGCATGTTCTGATGCAACCGAATGAGCGGGTACAGTTGGATGAGGCTGGTGAGTTGAAAAAGGAAACAGTAAATGCTCTCGATTATATCCATTGGGTAGATGGAGTTTGGATCTTGAATGGTAAACCTTTGAAAGAAGTGCTTGCTTATTTGAGTGAATATTATGGGCAGAAGATTGTTTGTGATCCATCTATTGCTGATGAGGCATTTTATGGTAAATTATTTTTGAATGAAGAATTGGAGAAAGTGTTAGAATCAATTTGGCAAACTTTGCCTGAGGACTTAGGTGTCTCGAGAGAGTCGATCTATGTACAGGTGAATTGATTACCAGGTTGTGAATAATAATGTTGATCTTAAAATATATGTCTATGAAATAGAAAAAATTTGTGTAGTAAAAAAGGAGGGTCGGACAATACTCCCAATATTGCCCGACCGAAAACGATTTTAATTATTCCATTTTTTAATAACCAAAATCAGTACAAAAGTATGAAAAAGAAAACGACTTGGGGTCGGGCGAAGAGAGTTTTTACATCTCTTTATCTATTAATTAGTGTTTTTTTATTGACGGAGGGGGCTTTGGTCCCTCTACATGCCGCTGATACTCGCGGAAGTAACAAACAAACTGTAGCAACAACTCAGACGCTGAAGGAGTTGTTTAGTTACATTGAGAAAAACAGCGATCTTGTCATTCTTTATTCCAAGGGACTTTTATCCGAATTGGATAAAAAAGTTTCCATTAATATGAATGGAAAGAAAGCCGAGGAAATCTTGAAGGAACTGGCAGATGCAGCCAATCTGGAGATTAAAATTAGTGATCGTCAGGTGACGGTGATGAAGAAAGCTCCGATTGTACAACAAGGCAACAACATCAAGGTGACTGGACAGGTTTTCGATGACATGGGTGAAACAGTTCCTGGCGCTAACGTGACCGTTAAAGGTAACACTTCTATCGGAACGGTAACCGACCTGGATGGTAATTTTACCTTGGAAGTTCCTAAAGGTACAACCTTGGTGGTTTCTTTTATCGGATATGCCAATTATGAATATGTCGTACAGAGCTCCGACAAGGTGACCATTAAACTGTCGGCCGATTCAGAAGCGCTGGATGAAGTGGTCGTGGTAGGGTATACCACCGTAAAGAAAAGCTCTATCACCGGTGCTATTGGGTCGGTAAAAGCTGATAAACTGAAAGATATTACGACTCCGAGTGTAGCCAACATGCTGCAAGGTAAAGTGGCGGGTGTGGTTGTTACTCCTACCTCCGGTCAGCCAGGTGCGGGTGTTAGTATCCGTGTGCGTGGTATTGGTTCTTTACGTGGAAATCAAGAACCTTTGTGGGTCATTGATGGCGTGGTTGGTGCCTCTAGTGCGGAGTTGAACCCTAACGATATTGAAAGTATTTCTGTGTTGAAAGACGGTTCTGCCACGGCTTTGTATGGTTCACGTGGTGCCAATGGTGTGGTTCAAGTGACAACTAAACGCGCAAAAAGTGGTACTTCTCAGTTTGAGATTGGTGCTAAGTTTGGTCTTTCGGAATTGCAACGTGGCAATCTTCGTATGATGGACGGAGCTGAATATTATGACTATCTGAAAGAAGCCTTTACTAATGCTGGAACATTGGAAGAACAGCATTGGTTTCAACCTTATTTACGTGATCAAAACTTTGATTGGTGGGATGAGGCAACACAGATGGCTACTACGCAAAATTACAATCTGAGTTACAAATACGGTAATGACAGAATTCGTTCGTATGTCTCTGCTGACTATTATACAGAAGATGGTGCTATCAAAGGATATGATTATGATCGCGTGACGCTGCGTTCCAATACTGATTATATTGTTAATGACCGTTTGACATTGAAAGCAAGTCTGGCTTTGAGCTACAAAGAAACGTTTAACCAGCAACATTCTTTGAGCTATGCTAGTTATACGCCGTGGGACACTCCTTATAATTCAAAAGGCGAATTGAAGACCGGGAGTGAGGGTATGCCCAGTAAGGATGAAGCTGCCACGGCAGATCCTCGTGATTACTGGTATTCGGATGGTGCGTATAATTATTTGTACTATAATGACAAGCATTGGACAAAGAACCGTAACAACGGTATGAATATTAATTTGGGTTTCCATTATAAAATCCTTGATTTCTTGAAGTATGAATCCAATAATCAAGTGGGATTCAGCAATAGCTACAGCGAAACTTATACCGATCCTAAAGATTACGGACAAGAAACAGATCATGGTAGTATGTATAACGGCAATTCGAATACCCGTAGACTTTATTTTAGTCAAATGCTGCATTTAACCCATATTTTTGCAGATGTTCATGAAGTAGATGCTTATTTGGGTTATGATTATGATGAAGCCCGTTATTGGGACAACTGGGGACAAGCCAAGAAAATTTATCCGGGTGCAGAGATTATAAACGCCGGTGCGGGTGAACAAACTGCCGGTGGTAGCAAATCGGAACAAAAGAATGCGGCTTTTTATTTTAATGCCAATTATACGTATGATAGCAAATACTTGTTCCAAGTGATGGTTCGTCGCGATGGCTCCTCACGCTTTGGTGCCAACAAGCGTTGGGGTACATTCTGGTCTATAGGTGGAGGTTGGAATCTGCACAAAGAGGCCTTTATGGAGAATCTTACTTTTATAAATGAATTGAAGCCGCGTTTCTCTTACGGTATCTCTGGTAACGAGCCAAGCGGGCTTTACGAATGGACTACCAAGTTGGATATCACTCAGCAATATGCCGAAGAAATAGCCTTTTTCTCCAACTATGCTGGTAATCCGAATCTTTCATGGGAGGAAACAGCCAGTTTGGATTATGGTGTGGATATGCGTTTGTTCGACCGTGTGAATATAACGGTAGATGGTTATTACCGGAAGGCAAAAAATTTGATTTACTTACTTCACCTGCCTGCTGTAACAGGTTATAACCGCCAGACAGCGAATGATGGAACTATGGTTAATAAAGGTTTTGAAATTTCCATTACTCCGGAAATCATCAAAAATAAAGATTTTTATTGGGATGTGACCTTTAATATGGGATACAATAAAAACGAAATTACAAAATTGCCAAATGGGGACGATCTTGCTACGAAAGCTACTGCGGTAGGCTATCCTTATATGAACTGGTACATGCGCGAATGGGCTGGCGTGGATGCCATGACCGGCAAACCTTTGTGGTTTGTTGTAGACAAAGAAACCGGAGAAAGGACGGTAACCGGTGATTATAACAAGGCTACTCGTCAATTGTTGGATGCTGTAGCTGTTCCGAAAGTGAATGGTGCCGTAGGCACTAATTTCTCTTGGAAAGGATTCTCGTTGAACGCCAACTTTACATTCAGTGCCGGTGCCAAAATTTATAACAGTGCCCGCGCCATAGCACTTGACCGCGATTGTAGCCGTACTTCCCAGCCGCCTATGAAACTTGCAGATGGATGGAGCCGTTGGCAGAAGCCGGGTGATAAAGCAACTCATCCGCAACTCATTGCCGGAGGTAATAATAATGCGGATGGCGAATCTACCCGTTATTTGGAAAATGGAGATTATTTCAAGTTGAAATCAATTTCATTGTCTTACGATTTGCCCAAACAGTGGCTTAAACCGTTGAGTCTGAATACGGCACGTATCATTTTAGGTGGTGAGAATTTATTTACCATTACCAAGTTTTCAGGTATTGACCCCGAAGTATTGTATTCTTCTTCATACAATGGTACGGCAAGCTCTGGGAATACTTATCCGAGTGTAAGACGTTTTACAGTAGGATTGAATGTGACATTTTAATTATTATCCTTAAAAATTAGAATAGTATGAAATTTAAAAATATGATGGGGGCTTTGAGTTTCTCCGTGGTAGTGACTGGATGTAGTTTGGATGTGAAAATGTATGATGGTGTGATGGCAGAAGATATTAGTTCGGAAAATATTGCAGAACTTACTATGGGAAGCTATCGTCACTTGAAGGGCAGCGGTATTATAAACAATGGATGGTCCTTTCGTGAGCTGGGGTCAGATGACGTGGCTTGGAACTGTACTTCTAATGGTACGACTTTTAAGATATATGATTATACGCGTGATATTGCTACATCTAATACGGAATATGCTTGGGAATTGGGCTATCGTGCTATCGGAAATACTAATTTGGTGATAGAATTGGTAGAGTCGATGGGAGAAAATGCTTCCTTGGAAAATATTATTTATAGAGGGGAAAATCATTATATTCGTGCCTTATGTTATTTCTTTTTGGTGAATGAATTTGCGCAACCTTATTCTAACAATCCGCAAAGTAATCCAGGTTTGCCTCTGAAACTGGATAGCAATCCTGATCTGATGAGCCTTCCTAAAAGCCGTTCTACCGTGGCAGAGGTATATGATCAAATTGTGAAGGATTTGAAGGATGCAATTACGTATATGACATTGCCGGAAGGGGTCTCTCCTAAGAATAATAACTACGCGACTAAAGAAGCGGCAGAGGCTTTGCTGGCAAGGGTTTATTCCTATATGGGCGACTTGGAGAATGCTGCTATTATGGCAGACAATGTTATCAAGTCGGGTAGATTTGAATTGGAACAGGGCGAAAGGTATGCCAAATATGCCCAATGGGTACCCGAAGAGAATAAAGAAACTATTTTTGCAGTGCGTCACGTCAAAGAGAAAGATGATCAAAAAGGCGGTGAAATGTTCATTAAGATTGATGGAAGCGGTGCGGAAGAGCGTTCTCTTTCTGATCCCTATTTGAAACTATTGGAACTTCATTTGGATGAGAATGATATGCCGAGTGACTTGCGTAGCCAATATGTGGTGAAGCGTTTTGTAGAAGATGGAGTACAAGATTTTACTGTACATCCTTATTTGGATAAGAAATATGAGGATTGGACTTTTGTCTATAGCGAAAAAGAGGCGAAAGCTGCTGGTTATAAATATACCCAGTTGACTATAACTAAGGAAAATGGGCAGTATGTTATTTCTGATGGACAGGCTGATGCTTTCCAAAGTAAATATATTCAGAGTGAGCCTTATAACTTGGGCAAGCGTTATTATGTAATAGCTAATGACGGTACTAAAATTATTGGTCGTATCGAACCAAGAGTGTTTGATGCTGCTACAAAAACGGGTAAAATGTCCCAATATTTGTTATATTCTTGCAATAAAAGATCTTATCAAGAAGAGTATAAACAACTTTATTCTCCTGTTATTTCACGTTTGGCTGAAATGTATTTGATTCGTGCAGATTATAATGCCGAAATTGGTGAAATTCAAAAGGCTTTGGATGATGTAAATATTATTCGCCGTCGTGCGGGAATCCCCGAATGGACTCTTGAAAACATGAAAACTGCTGAGGCCGGTAAACCGAAAGATATCAAGAAGATAGTGGAAGAAGAGCACAGGCTGGAGTTTGCTTTGGAAGGTCTTCGTCGTTTTGAAATATTCCGCAGACGTGGGACGTTGGATAGAAGATATCCAGGATCACATTGTACATCTGCTGGAGACAAGTTCCTGTTGGTTCCTTATAACTCTCCTGCTGTGTGCCAGTTTATTCCGCAGGCACAGTTTGATGCTTATCCTTATGATTTGGAACAGAACCCTTGATAAGCAAACAATTAACAAATCGATATTTAACATTTAAACAGAACATATTATGAAAAGATTATCATATATGATGTCATTCTTGTTGTCCTTTCTTATCTGCGGATGTGGAGAAATGGAACAACCTTATGTGGGATATATTGTCATAGAACGTGCCGTGGTAGAAGCAGCCGCCAACTCCACGGCTACCTTGATTGCTGAAACTGACATAGATTCACCTATTACGTTGAAAGTGGACGAAGAAGCGGCCGAATGGTGCTCTGTAAGTGTCAATGGCAAAGAAATCCATGCAACGGCAACCCAGGCCAATACTTCCTCTTCTTTTCGTACAGCTACAGTGACAGCCCGTTGCGGTTATCGCGAGACGACTTTTACTGTATTACAAAAATTTGAAGGACAGGAGTATTTGCAATATGATTGGACTAAGTGGACCGCTACCGGCAATAGTTGCCAGGTCAGTGATGGCGGAGGGTATTCAAGTCTGTTCAGTGAAGACCGTACAACTTATTGGCACGATCAGTATTCGCCGGAGTTTATAGAAGGTCCCTGGTACATTATTGTGGATATGAAAGAAGAACTTGAATGCTGCATGTTCCAAATTGGTAGAAGATATTATGCTGCAAATGGCAATAATTACGGTACCGTGAAGCATATGGATATATATGCTAGCATAGACAATGAAAACTTTACCAAAGTAGGTGAATTTTCTTTTGATTTACCATGGACGGCTCCTGATGGAACAGTGGTAGAAAGTAGTACTAGCCCGTTGATTCCTCCTTATGAAGAAATCAATTTGGAAGAGCCTGTTACAGCCCGCTATGTTAAAATGGTGATAACGGAAACTAATGGTAAACATGCTCAAGTGTCTTATTTTAAGGCATACGAAAAAATCTAATGTTGTGGAATATTATAATTTAAAATAGATTTATTCACAATAATATCTACCTTAATCAAAGATCTCATATTATTTTAATAATTGCCCATATGGATAAACTTTATCCATATGGGCAGTATCAAATCAATATCCATAAGATTCAAACAACTGTCTCAATAAATCAAGATGAAAAAAATTCTAATATCAATTTTTATGAACTGCCTTGCTTTGGGCTTGGCAGCTCAATCTGAATTGCAGCTTGTACATGGCCCTTATTTGCAGGAGGTTACGCAAGATGGAGCTACGGTCGTATTTCTTGTTTCTGAAAAATCTTTCTCGTGGATAGAACTAAAACCTCATGGTGCTGCCGAGAAAGAAATTGTGCGTTGTTACGCTTCCAAAGATGGACTGAAAGCAGCCTATAATACATTTAATTCGATACGGTTGGAAAAACTACTCCCCGGCAAAAGCTATGATTATCGCATTTTATCTAAGGAGATATGCTCGTTCCAGCCCTACAAAGTGGTTTTTGGCGATAGTATTTCTACACAGTGGTATACTTTTTCCACTCTTGACCCACAGAAAAAAGGGGCCTCTATTTTTATAACCAGTGATATGCATAGTGACGCGAAAAAATTGGAAGCATTACTCAATTTTACAGATTATAAAACGTGTGATGCTATCATTTATGCAGGTGATATGATGAACTATATGGATGATCCAGAGGGGCCTTTTACTTCATTTATCGATACAAGCGTGAAAATGTTTGCATCGTCTATCCCTTTTGAGGTGGTTCGAGGAAATCATGAGACGCGTGGTAATTTAGCTCGTACATATTCTAATTATTTTCCTAAAAAGAATGGGAAAATTTATGGTTCATATTTGTTGGGAGATATTATGATAGTGATGTTAGATAGTGGCGAAGATAAAGCCGAAGACCATTGGGTGTATGCTGGATTGACGGATTATGATGCTTATCGTAGTGAACAGGCTAAATGGCTCAAGGCTTTGGTAAACACCAAAGAGTATAAAAAAGCTAAGTACCGTATTGTTATTTCCCATTTTCCAATGGTAATGGATCAGACTGTAAAAGAGGAAAACATGTGGTTGGGGTGGACTGATGCCATCCAGAAATTCTTACCTATTTTGAATAAAGCAAATGTTGATTTGCTGGTTTCGGGACATACACATCGCTTCTGCTATCATGATAGTGGGGCGGAGGGTAATTTTTTCCCTATATTGGAACAAGGAGGAATGTGTGCCACACGTTTAGATGTGAAAGATGGAAAGATACGGGTGCTGGTGATCGATGTAAATGGTAATACCTTAGAAGATAAAATAATAGAACGCTAAGATAATATAAACTAATACTCGTTGATTGAATTAAAATGGAACATATTTTAGATGAACGTTTACGACTGTCACATCGTAATATAGATAACGTGAAGTTTATATCCATCTGTTGGAAAGTATAAAAACTTTGAGGCCGAGTACTTTGAGGATTGCTGTTTTTTTATGTTATAACGTCTGGCTCGTACTATCTGGTAAATATTGATAGGTTTAAAACGTATTATGAAAAGAGTTTTATCACTATATAATGTCCTTATGAATGTCTTTTGCAAGAAGGAGTGTGAGGTTGCGATGGTGGCTGAACAGTCCTCTATATTATATTAATTTTTTAATTCAATCAACGAGTAAATGATAACAAGTTGATTTAATATGTACGCTCATATTTAGTTTTTTTGATTGATATGGAAAAGCATAAGAATAAATATGGTAATTTGATGAGTTTAACGAGCTTATTGGCAGTCCCAACTTTATCTTTTGGTCAAGTCTCTATCCCCCAACAGCCCAATATCGTCATCATCGTAGCCGACGACCTCGGCTACGGTGATCTGAGTTGCTATGGCGCTACAGCCTTGAAAACTCCTGGCATGGACCGGCTTTCCACAGAAGGTTTACGCTTTACCCAAGGTCATTGTACGGCTGCCACGTCTACTCCAAGCCGTTATTCCCTGTTGACAGGTATGTATCCTTGGACCAATCCGAACGCGAAGATTCTGCCGGGTAATGCAGCACTGATTATCGGTACAGACCAGGTGACCCTTCCGAAAGTGATGAAACAGGCAGGCTATGTGACTGGCACGGTGGGTAAATGGCATTTGGGCCTTGGAGATGGCCAGGTGGATTGGAATGACAGGATTTATCCGGGTGCCCGCGAAGTGGGTTATGACTATTCTTTTATTCAGGCAGCTACGAACGACCGTGTCCCTTGTATTTTCATAGAGAATGGTATGGGCGTCGGCCTTGAGAAGGATGACCCTCTTTATGTGAGCTATCGGAAGAATTTTGAGGGTGAACCCACGGGTAAGGATAATCCGGAGTTGCTCCGTATGCATCCGAGTGTAGGCCATGCGGGTTCCATTGTGAACGGTGTACCACGTATCGGCTTCCAGACAGGTGGCCGTAATGCTCAGTGGAAGGATGAGGCGATGGCAGAGCTGTTCCTCGAAAAGGCAAAGGCCTTCCTGCGTGATAATAAGGACAAGCCTTTCTTCCTTTATTACGGCCTCCATCAGCCCCATGTTCCACGCGTTCCGAACGAACGTTTCATTGGCAAGTCGGGTATGGGCCCCCGTGGAGATGTCATTCTGGAGGCAGACTGGTGTGTATCTGAATTCTTGAAGGAAATGGACCGTTTGGGTTTGACGGAAAATACGCTGGTGATTCTGACGAGTGATAATGGTCCTGTACTTGATGACGGCTATCAGGATGAGGCTGAAGAACTGGTAGGTGAGCATAAGCCTGCCGGCCCTTATCGTGGATGGAAATGCTCCATGTATGAAGGTGGCACTTGCATTCCTTTCCTGCTGCGTTGGCCTGCTGTAGTGAAGCCGGGTGTGTCGGATGCTTTTGTTTGTCAGATGGACTTGCTGGCTTCACTGTCTGCCCTGGTCGGTGAATCTTATTCAGCCCGTACCGATAGCCAGAATACACTCTCAGCTTTCTTGGGCTTCAGTCAGGAGGGTCGTAAAGAACTGGTTATGGAGGGAATGCTTGACTATGCTTTCCGCCAGGGAGATTGGACATTGATACCTCCCTATGGTGCGAACCAGGAATATGAGCTTTATAATGTAAAGGAGGACCCAGGTCAGACGACTAATGTGGCAGCCAAGCATCCTGATCAGTTGCGCAAGCTGATAAGACGGTTTGAACATCTGAAGAGGACTACTGGGAAAGTAACAGATTTCTAATCATCATTTGAGATAACATAATTCTACTGACCTTCAATCAATCTCTTATAAATTAACTTTACCCTCGGATTATTCAGGAATGATCTGGTATCAAGGTAAAGATTGTATCAGGAACGTACTGCTCTTCAGTGTGAAAAAGCTCTGAAGGGCAGTTGTTGATTCCAGCTTATGAGGAGATTGTTCCTGCTGAACCGGTGAAGGCACGTTACATGAAAATGGAAATTACTGAAACGAACACAAGTAACGACGCTTGCCAGATAGCTTATTTCAAGGCATACGAAAAAATTTAAAGCCATAATTTCTTCTACCTTTTTAAAATCTAAGTATCTTTGCAGAGGATGTCCGATAGGTTCAGACATCCTCTTTTTATAATTCTAACTGAATCTAAAGATCATGAATAAACAGAAAGTGCTGTGTTTGTTGTCAGGACTATTGTTAGCCTCTCTTGTCTGTGCACAGGATATAAAAGTGTATGATGTGTCCGATTTTGGTGTAAAAGCCAATAGCTCAAAAAACATGTCGGTTATTTGGCAGAAAATGCTGAAGAAAATTAATGCTGAATATAGAGAAGGTGACAGTATCGTAATTCGTTTTCATCCAGGTACCTATCATTTTCATGAGAAAGGGGCGGCTATAAAGGAATACTATATTTCTAATCATGATCAGGACAATCCGAAAAAGGTTGGCATTTCTCTGGAAGGAATGAAGCATCTGACATTGGATGGTGGTGGAGCTTCATTTGTTTTTCATGGTAGAATGTTGCCGATTTCTCTACTGCATTCAGAGAACTGTGTTTTAAAGAATTTCAGCATTGATTTTGCAAATCCACATATCGCACAAGTGGAGATTGTGAAGAACGATCCGAAACAAGGGATTACTTTCCGTCCAGCTTCTTGGGTGAAATATCGTATTGCTAAAGATAGTGTCTTTGAAGCCTATGGCGATGGATGGACAGTAAGACATAGTTGGGGAATTCCTTTTGAAAAGGATACAAGACGGATTGTCTACAATGCTGGTGATCGTGGATGCAATACCAAGGGAGCTTCTTTGACATCAGACGGATGTGTGTTGGCACCGAACTGGAAAGACGGTAAACTGGTACCGGGAACGATATTTGTGATGCGTGGATGGGGCCGTCCCACTCCGGGTATTTTCCTTTCGCACAATCTTAATACCCGTCTGGAAAATATACAGGTACATTATGCAGAAGGAATGGGACTGTTAGCCCAAGTATGTGAAAATATAACGCTCGAGAAATTCCGTGTGTGTCTAAAAGGGGAGGAGGATCCTCGCTATTTTACGACTCAAGCGGATGCTACCCACTTTTCGGGTTGCAAGGGAAAGATCATTTCATGTAACGGGTTGTACGAGGGGATGATGGATGATGCGATAAATGTGCACGGCACTTACTTGAAAGTAATCGGTCGTAAGGATGAGCACACCTTGGTGGGTCGTTATATGCATGACCAGTCTTGGGGTTTTGAATGGGGACGTACAGGTGACGAAGTACAGTTTATCCGTTCAACGACCATGGAATTGATCGGTACCAAAAATAAAATTACGGCTATCACTCCTTATGATAAGGACTGTATAGAAGGAGCTCGCGAATTTCTGATAAGTTTTGAGAAGCCTGTAGAGGCCTGTATTGATGAAAAGGGAAGCTTTGGTATTGAGAATTTGACTTGGTCTCCAGAAGTCTTGTTTTCGGGTAATCTTATTCGCAACAATCGGGCGCGTGGTGCTTTGTTCAGTACGCCTCGCGAGACAATTGTCGAAAACAATACATTTGATCATACATCAGGAACAGCCATTTTGCTTTGTGGGGATTGTAACGGATGGTTTGAGACAGGGGCTTGTCGCAATGTTCAGATACGTAACAATCATTTTATCAATGCGTTGACCAGCATGTATCAGTTTACCAATGCTGTGATTTCTATCTATCCGGAGATTCCTGAACTGGAGAAGCAACAAGCTTATTTTCACGGAGGAAAAGAGGGAGGTATCGTGATAGAAAACAATGTATTCGATACGTTTGATGCCCCAATCCTCTATGTAAAATCCGTAGATGGTCTTGTCTTTCGGAACAATACGATAAAAACAAATACGGAATATCCTCCTTTCCATTTTAACAGAAACCGCTTTTGGTTGGAAAAGGTGAATCGTGTGTCCATTTCAGAATAAAATAAAATGTGAGTAACTTCTAACTTAAATTATAAAACTCGTATAGCATGAGACACTTTTATGGTAATCTTGAGCGTTGGAAAGCGATGCCTTTAGCATTGGCTTTACTATTGTTATCTCCTCAGCAGGAGGCTCAAGCTGTGTGTAATGAAAAAAACGGTGTCGAGGCTACACAACAGGCTGCGATACAGATTGTCGGAGCTGTCCAAATCAATCCGACTACGGTAGAAATTCTCTTTTCAAACAATCAGCGCATGACGCTCGATTTTTATGGGGAGAATATTTTCAGAATGTTTCAGGACAATGCGGGAGGTGTCATTCGTGATCCCCAAGCTGAGCCGGAAGCAAAAATTTTGGTGGGCCAGCCACGTAAATCTATTGTAGGATTGGATTTACAAGATGAGTCTGGACAATTGTCGGTGGCTACGGAGAGAATCAAGATCGTGTTTGATAAGAATACGACATTGATGAAGGTAGTCAATTTGGAAAACGGAAAGGTTGTGATTGAAGAAGTGGAGCCTATCGTGTTCGAAAAGGATATGGTTACATTGAAACTGAAAGAGCAATCTGATGAATATTTCTATGGCGGAGGTGTACAGAATGGACGTTTCTCCCATAAAGGACGATCTATTGCCATTGAAAATCAGAATAGTTGGACGGACGGTGGTGTAGCGTCCCCAAATCCTTTTTATTGGTCGACAAACGGTTATGGCATCATGTGGCATACGTTTAAAAAAGGAGTTTATGATTTCGGACGTGAAGTAGCTGGAGTTGTCAAGTTGTCTCATCAAACAGATTATTTGGATCTCTTCGTGATGGTCAATGAGGGGGCTGTACCTTTGTTGAATGATTTTTATCAACTGACAGGAAATCCTGTACTGATACCGAAATTTGGTTTCTATCAGGGCCATCTGAATGCTTACAATCGTGACTACTGGAAAGAAGATGAGAATGGCATCTTGTTTGAAGACGGGAAGCGTTATAAGGAAAGTCAAAAAGACAATGGTGGCATCAAGGAATCATTGAATGGCGAAAAGAACAATTATCAGTTCTCGGCCCGCGCGGTGATCGATCGATATAAGAATCATGATATGCCTTTGGGCTGGTTGCTTCCTAATGACGGATATGGTGCCGGTTATGGACAGACAGGTACGCTGGACGGTAATATTCAGAACTTGAAGAGCCTGACAGACTATGCCCACAAAAATGGAGTGGAGATAGGTCTTTGGACCCAGTCGGATTTGCATCCGAAAGAAGGGGTTGAGGCGTTGCTTCAACGTGATATTGTTAAAGAAGTGAGAGATGCAGGTGTGCGCGTACTGAAGACGGATGTCGCTTGGGTAGGTGCCGGTTATTCATTCGGATTGAACGGTATTACGGATGTGGCACAAATCATGCCTTATTATGGCAATAATGCACGTCCTTTCATCATCAGCTTGGATGGTTGGGCTGGTACTCAACGTTATGCAGGGTTATGGTCGGGTGACCAGACTGGTGGTAACTGGGAGTACATCCGTTTCCACATCCCAACCTATATTGGTTCAGGCCTTTCGGGTAATCCTAATATTTCTTCAGATATGGACGGTATTTTCGGTGGAAAGAATTTGGTAGTAAATACCCGTGATTTCCAGTGGAAAACCTTTACTCCTATGCAGCTGAACATGGACGGCTGGGGAGCAAATGAAAAATATCCGCATGCTTTGGGTGAGCCTGCTACTTCTATCAATCGCTGGTACCTGAAGTTAAAGTCGGAATTGATACCCTATACTTATAGTATAGCACGGGAATCAGTAGATGGCTTGCCTATGATTCGTGCGATGTTCCTTGAATATCCTAATGCTTATACATGGGGTAAGTCTACCCAATACCAATATTTGTATGGTCCTTATTTCTTGGTTGCTCCGATTTATCAGGCTACGAAGGCTGATGGGCAGGGTAATGATGTCCGTAATGGAATTTATTTACCTGAAGGTGAGTGGGTTGACTATTTCTCTGGCGATGTCTATCAGGGTGGCTGTATCATCAACAACTTTGCTTCACCGCTTTGGAAGCTTCCTGTGTTTGTGAAGAAAGGGGCTATTATCCCAATGGCAAATCCGAACAACAATGTGCATGAGATAGATCAGCATCTGCGTATCTATGAATTGTATCCTTATGGCTATTCGTCGTTTACAGAGTACGATGACGATGGTGTGTCGGAAGAATATCGTGCGGGTAAATTTACGACTACGTTGATTGAATCGGATGTGAATGAAAAGGGTGAGTTACAGGTAACAATCCATCCTGCACAGGGTGATTTCAAAGGATTGGTAAAGGAGAAGGCCACTGAATTCCGAATCAATGTCACTGAGAAGCCGAAGAAGATTGTAGCCAATGTTGGTAAAAACAAGATTAAGCTCACTGAAGTCACTTCTTTGGAAGCATTCAAGGCGGGCGAGAATGTGTATTTCTACAATCAGTCTCCTAATTTGAACCAGTTTGCGACGCCAGGCAGTGATTTTGCCAAAGAGGTGATAACAAAGAACCCTCAATTGCTGGTGAAACTGGCTGCTTCGGACATTACGGCCGCTACCACTACTTTGACGGTGAAAGGTTTTGTCTTTGCTCCTGCTGACAAGTATCGCATTTTGACAGGAACATTGTTTGCCCCTCAGCCACAGATTTCCGATGAAAATACTGAAGCTTATACGTTGAAACCTACATGGGCGAAAGTTGAAAATGCTGATTTCTATGAAATAGAGTTCGATGGTATGCTTTATACTACCATTCGCGAAACCGAACTGCTGTTTGAAGGCCTGAAGGCAGAAACTGCTTATTCCTTCAAAGTACGTGCTGTAAACAAGGAGGGTGTATCTGATTGGGCAGAATGCAGTGCTACCACGAAACAGAACCCGTTGGAATTTGCGATTACAGGTATGATGGGTGAAACCTCTGTACCTAATCAGGGGAATTCGATTCGAAAACTGTTTGATTTTGAAGAAGGTGAGATTTGGCATACGAAGTACAATGAAAAAGCTGTACCGTTCGATTTGATTATTGATTTGCGTTCTATCAATCAGATAGAAAAACTTCATTATCTGCCTCGTGACAATGCCGGCAACGGAACGTTGTTGAAAGGAACAATCTACTATAGTATGGATAAGGAGAACTGGACAGAAGCAGGTGCTTTTGATTGGAAGCGTGACAATGAGACGAAGATTTTCAACTTCGGACAGAAGCCGACAGTTCGTTACATCAAGATGAGTGTGACAGAGGCTGTAGGCGACTACGGTTCTGGACGCGAGATCTATGTGTTTAAGGTGCCAGGCACAGAAAGCTATCTGCCGGGCGACATCAACAATGATAAAAAGATTGACGAGAACGACCTGACTTCGTATACCAATTACACAGGTTTGAGAAGAGGTGATTCCGATTTCGAAGGATATATCAGTCGTGGCGACTTGAATGTAAACGGCCTGATCGATGCTTATGATATCTCTGCAGTGGCTACCCGCTTGGAAGGTGGTGCACATGTTCGGAATGTGGAAAAGGTAGAAGGCAATATTACGCTGACCACAGCTAAGCGCTCATATACGAAAGGCGAGACGGTTGAAATCCAGGTAAAAGGTACAGGGCTGAAAGCTGTCAATGCTTTGAGTTTTGCTCTTCCTTACAATCCGGCCGATTACGAATTTGTAGGAATTGAGGCAGGTGCCGTCAAGGATATGCATAATATGACGAACGACCGTCTTCATACCAGTGGTGAGAAAGCATTGTATCCGACCTTTGTCAATCTCGGTGATCGTGAGACGCTGGAAGGCGATTGTGACCTGTTTGTCATTAAGCTGAAGGCCAATCGAAATGTGAAGTTCGACCTGCAGGCAAAAGATGGTTTCTTGGTAAACAAACGAATGGAGGTCAGAAAGTTCTGAAAAAGAGAGGCATCTTCTTGTTTGATCGACAAGTAATGCCTATCTTTGCAACATGTGAATAAAGGAAGGGGTGTACGTATGTAAAATGGCGTACCCTCTGTCCTCTTGATATAGATACAACATTTTTATTCTTTAACTTTTAAATTAAAACCATTTATGAAAAAAATTGGAACATTACTGTTGGCCATGTGCCTTGCATTGGGTGCATGCTCTACACAGTCGACCTCTACCGTTCAGACGAACGATAAGGGTACGCAGTGGGAATGGAAGAATGGAACTATCGTAGTGAAAACACCTGAGCGTCCTGCCGGACAGCAAAGCGTATTGGGACTGACTACTCCGAAAATGGAGGTGGTACGTGTAGGTTTTGTCGGCTTGGGTATGCGTGGCCCGGGTGCTGTCGCTCGTTTTACTTATATCCCTGGTACTCAGATTGTAGCTCTTTGTGATTATGAGCAAAAGCGTGCTGAGGCTTGCCAGCAGATTCTGAAGAAGGCTTCTTTGCCGAAGGCTGCCATTTATTCAGGTGCCAATGGCTATGAAGAGCTCTGCAAACGTGATGATATTGACTTGGTTTACATTGCCGCTGACTGGTTGCACCACTTTCCCATCGCCAAGTGTGCGTTGGAGAACGGCAAGAACGTCGCTATTGAAGTACCTTCTGCCATGAACTTGAAGGAATGCTGGGAGTTGATAGATCTGAGTGAAAAAAATCGTAAGCACTGTATGATTCTGGAGAACTGCTGCTATGACTGGTTTGAAATGAACACCCTGAACATGGCTCAGAATGGTGTGTTCGGTGAAGTGATCCGTGCACAAGGTGCTTATATCCATAACTTGAGCGAATTCTGGGATTACTATTGGAAGAACGGCGAAGGCGACAAGCTGGGCTGGCGTCTGGACTACAACATGCGTCATCGTGGCGACGTATACGCTACTCACGGCCTTGGTCCTGTTGCACAGGCGCTTGATATCCACCGTGGTGACCGTATGACTACGCTGGTAGCTATGGATACCAAATCTGTTATCGGTAAGGCATTGGTTGAAGAAAGAACAGACTCTACCTGCAACAACTTCCGTAACGGCGACCACACTACGACGTTGATCCGCACTGCCAATGGTAAAGTGATTGAAATCCAGCACAACGTGATGACTCCTCAGCCTTACAACCGTCTGTATCAGCTGACTGGTACTAAAGGCTTTGCCAATAAATATCCTGTAGAAGGTTATGCTCTCGATGCAGCTCAGCTGAGTGCTTCTGGTGTACAGCCTAAGGTTGATGACCTGAGCGCACATGGTTTCATGTCTGACGCTGACATGAAGGCACTGGTAGAGAAATATCAGCACCCCATCCTGAAGAAATATGGTGAGATGGCTAAGGAAGTAGGTGGTCACGGTGGTATGGACTTCATCATGGACAGCCGTCTGGTATACTGCTTGCAGAATGGTCTGCCTTTGGATATGGACGTATATGACCTGGCTGAATGGTGCTGTCTGGCCGAGCTGGGCGAATTGTCTATGGACAATGGTTGTGCTGCTGTTGAATTCCCCGACTTCACTCGTGGCGAATGGAATGTAGTGAAAGGTTACAAGCACGCTTATGCAAGCCCCGAAGATGAGGCTGCCAGCATGGAGAAGGCTAAAGCTTTCACTGCTAAATTGAAAGAACAAGGTGCCAAAGAATGGGCAGAAGAAGGTAAATAAAACATAGTTTTCCTTATAGGAAAGCAATGGAATCTTAATCCCATTCCATCTTTTTATAGTATAAAGCCGGCTTAGTCCGGCTTTTTTACTATCTTTGCCTATGCTGACCAAATTAAGATCTGAAATGAAAAAGACGTTGTTATGGGCCTGCTTTCTGATAGGATGTGCAAGTGTGCAGGCGCAAGATCCCCTTATTGAACCTGAAGAAGGACGGACGTTGCTCGAACGTTTCACCAAAGGTGGGAAATCCATTTCATCCAGTAGTATGAATTTACAATTCTATACGTCCGCTGCAGCCAATTTCATAGATGGCTCGTTGGACGAGGCTGCATTTAAAATCAATGGAGTCCGTTTGGAGTTGTTGGGAGATTTTGGTAAAAATTTCGCTTATCATTTCAGACAATCGTTCAATAAGTACAGCAATCCTCGTGCGGTGGACAACCTGTCTTCCTCTGTAGAGTGCGCTTACGTAGACTGGCGGATGAATCCTCATTTTATGTTGACGGTAGGAAAGCAGGCTATTCAGCTGAGTGGTTATGAATATTGGGTGAATGCAATTCGGGTGCGTGAATTCAGTGATTTCAATAACTATATTGATTGTTATCAGGCAGGTATAAATGGAGCCGTCATCTTTTCGCCTACGCAACGGTTGAATTTACAGGTGCTGAATAATTCGGCTGCTAAGGGGGAGGAATCTTTTATCTATGGACTTCCCGAAGGGGTGAACAAGGTAAAAGTTCCTGTACTTTCCACTCTCAACTGGGATGGTTATTTCTTCGACAGAGGATTAAATTTGCGTTATTCCGCTTCGTGGGGAGAGTTGGCCGACAAGCGTGACATTCTTTATCTGACCGCTGGTAATGTGTGGGAGAAAGGTCCTATTGTGGCATATGCGGATTTTATGTATTCACGTGAGGGTATTGATACGAAAGGGCTGATCAGTGAGCTGTCTGCTACCTTGGCTGATGGGGGTGTGACGGCTCAACATGTCCATTACTTTACGACTATTCTTAATTTCGATTATCGGGTACATAAACACTGGAATGTGTATGCAAAAGGCGCTTACGAATTAGGGGGCGTGTATAAAGCAAATGGCCCTTATGAGAAAGGCCTTTATCGTCGCACATGGAATGCACAACTGTGTGCAGAGTATTTTCCGATGGACAATAGTGAATTGCGTATTTACCTGCACCTGTTGTATAAAGATCATGGGCTGACGTCGCGTGCTCGTGCGTTGGGAGCCGATGACTATACGTCGCAGCGCATTTCGTTGGGTTTGGTTTATACCATTCCTGTTTTCTAAGGTTTTCTGATTTGTCCGTTGCCTTCGATAATCCACTTGTAAGTAGTAATTTCTTCCAAAGCCATCGGGCCACGTGCATGTAGTTTTTGAGTGCTGATGCCTATTTCTGCACCTAAGCCGAATTGGGCTCCGTCAGTAAATGAAGTCGGGGCATTGACGTAGACACAGGCTGCATCTACTTTGCGGCAGAACAAGGCTGCATTCGTCGGATTTTCTGTCACGATGCATTCGCTATGTTTGGAACTGTAGTGTTGGATATGATTCAACGCTTCTTCTATTGAACTACAGGTTTTAATGGACATTTTGTAATCCAGAAATTCGGTGCCAAAGTCCTGATCTGTGGCCATTTTGAACAATTCTTGTGGATAGTTTCCTTGCAGTGCGGCATAAGCAGGGGCGTCAGCACAGATGATGACATGGCTGTTGGCCAGTGGCGCACAAAGTTGGGGCAGATCGTGGAGGCGTTCGGCGTGGACAATCAGGCAATCCAAGGCATTGCATACACTGACGCGGCGTGTTTTGGCATTGTTGATAATGGCTGTTCCCTTTTGCAAGTCACCTTCTTTATCGAAGTAAGTGTGGCAGATGCCTGCACCTGTCTCAATAACAGGGATTGTAGCATTCTGGCGGACGAATTGGATGAGATTGCTGCTACCGCGGGGGATTAGCAAGTCTACATATTGATTAGCATGGAGCAGTTCGGCGGTTGCTTCATGGGTGGCGGGGAGGAGTTCGACAATGTGTGGATTGAGTTGAAAATGTTTCAGCACCTGATGGATGACGTGGATGATAGCACGGTTCGAACAGTCGGCATCGCTTCCTCCCTTTAGGATGCAGGCATTACCACTCTTCAGGCAGAGTGAGAAAACATCGAAGCTGACGTTGGGGCGCGCTTCGTAGATGATGCCTATGACGCCAAAAGGAACGCTGACTCGCCGAATGCGCAACCCGTTGGGCAGTGTGTTTTCTTTCAGCGTACGACCTAACGGAGAGGGCAGGGTGGCAACGTTGCGGATGTCTAAGGCAATGCTTTGAAGGCGCTCTTTCGTGAGCTTCAGACGATCATATTTTGGATTGGCCGGATCCATACGCTCCAAGTCTTTAAGATTTTCAGACAGAATGAAATCTGTCTGTTCGATGGCGGCTTCGGCCACAGCCAGCAGGATCTTGTTGATATCTTTGTCGGTCAGTTCCAATAACTGGAGGCTGGCCTCTTGTACTGCTTCAAATGTATGGATCAGGTTCATTGTTGTCTTTTTTGTGGTTATTCGATGTACAGATAGTCGTAATGGATGATGGGTTTCTCGCCGTGTTTGCCCATGACTTCACGGGCTTGGTCTGAGCTGCAATTGGCTTTTCCGACGCCAATGGGCTTTCCTTCTGCATTGATGATACGGACGATATCGTCTTTTTCGAACTCACCTTTGACGTCTGTGATACCTACCGGTAGGATACTGGCAGCTTTGTCGGCAACTATAATTTCGGTGGCTCGTGGATTGATGTGTAACTCTCCTTTGGCAAATCCTTCGCTATGTGCAATCCATTTCTTGATGCTGGAGACGGGTTGCGCTGCTGGCACGAAGCGAGTGCAGAGCGTGTCTTCAGGTTTTTCTATCAAGTCAGTCAATATATTGTCACGTTTGCCGTTGGCGATGATGACCGTAATCCCTTCGTCGGCAACCTTGCGGGCTATACGAGTTTTGGTCAACATCCCTCCACGTCCAAAGCTCGATTTAGAGGCTTGAATGTAGGAGGTCAAATCACAGTTTTGTTCGATTTTGCGGATGACTTTTGAGGTGGAATCGGATGGTAGCCCGTTGTAGATGCCGTCAATGTTGCTTAGTATGATGAGGGCTTGTGCGTCCATCATGGTGGCTATCAAGCCCGAAAGTTCGTCGTTGTCTGTAAACATCAATTCTGTGACAGAAATGGTGTCGTTTTCGTTGACGATGGGGAGAACGCCATTGTCCAGCATCACGTTCATGCAATTCTTCTGGTTAAGGTAGTGACGTCGTGTGCCGAAACTTTCTTTCATGGTAAGCACTTGTCCCACGGTGATACCATATTCGCGGAACAGTTCATAGTAGCGGTTGATGAGCTTTACCTGCCCGATGGCAGAAAATAGTTGGCGTTGGTCTACACTGTCCAGCTTTTTGATAGGTGAAAGTTCGCTTCTACCTGAAGCTACAGCTCCCGAAGAGATAAGGACTATCTTGATGCCAGCCTTGTGTAGGGCCGCAATTTGATCGACCAACGCAGACATGCGGGTAACGTCCAATGTCCCGTCGGCACGAGTAAGTACGTTGCTGCCAATTTTGACAGCAATTCGGTTCAATGCTTGTTTCATATTTGTGGTTCGGTCGTTTGCCTCTGTCTTAGCCATTTTGCTCTCTGTCGCGTTCGCGCATCACTTGCATGGCTGCTTCATAGTCTTCTTCGTTCACCAGTACAGCTACGTCTATGGCTGTTTCGGGGAGGGCTATGTTGACTGCGATACCGTCTTTAGTGGCAGATTTCACTCCGTTTGCTTCCAGTAATCCTTTTACCAACTCGGCTTCCCATAAGGAACCTTTGAATACTTCAATGAGTTTGCTTTTGTCTTCCGCTTTCATAACTTTCCGATTTAAAAGGTTTGGGTTTACAAAAATAACAAATTCATTTTTCAAAAGCTTATAATGTGTCGGATTATTTATGGATTACGTTGTATTCTTATGGCTAAACATCTACTTTAGCGTTGTAAAGTGGCACTTTAGAAGTCTAAAGAGGCACTTTACGATGCTAATCATTAAGGTCCAGATGACTGACTTGGATTGATTCATTGAGGAAAGTCGAGGCAGAGTCGGCAAATTTCTCTTCGGCTTCCGTAGTAAAGTAAGTACAAGTTCCGCCACGCGTGCATCGCGCATCCATTTCGGGATGACGTTTGAGGTAATCTTGTAAACTTCTGGCTACTAATTCGCCTTGTGATACGATGTGGATACCTTCTGGTACATATTGTTTTATTTTGGGTAGAAGCAGAGGGTAATGAGTGCATCCCAAGATGATTGTGTCAATCTGATTATCCTTAGCAAGCAGCTCGTCGATGTATTTCTTCACGAAATAGTCGGCGCCTGGTGCTTGGGCTTCGTTATATTCAACGAGGGGAACCCACATTGGACACGCTTGTCCTGTTACCTTGATTTCAGGGAAAAGTTTATGTACTTCCATGATATACGATTCCGATTTGATTGTGCCGGAAGTGGCCAAAATACCGACATGTTTGCTCTGGGTGATACTATCGATACATTCTACGGTAGGGCGGATAACGCCCAATACACGTCGGTCAGGATCGATTTGAGGGAGATTGTTGATTTGTATGCTACGTAAAGCTTTGGCTGAAGCAGTGTTGCAAGCCAGTATGACCAGGTGGCAACCCAACTCAAAGAGTCGTGTTACAGCCTGTAAAGTGAATTCGTATACGATTTCGAAGGAGCGTGTTCCATAAGGGGTCCGGGCGTTGTCGCCCAGGTAGATGAAATCATTATGCGGGAGTATTTCTTTGAATTTGCTCAGGATGGTCAGTCCGCCATAGCCAGAGTCGAAAACGCCGATAGGGCCTGGTTGGGATGGTAATGTATGTTTCATGTGTCATTTTGAATAATCTATTCACAAACTTACTGATTTTATTCGAATATCAAGGCTGTTGCCGGAGGCTATTTCTTGTATATGCAAAAAAATCCCGAAATACATGGGATGCATTTCGGGATCGCTTGATTTATAATTTGTGATTATTTTATTCCGAGTTGGGTTTTTACCTTGGCGGTCAGGTCGATGCTTCCTGTACCGATGTAAGCAACCGGTGTACGTGCGATATCGAAGATATAAACAACACCTTCTGCCTTACCTACAGCCTGAACAGCATCGTCCAGTTTCTTATAGATAGGTACCATAGCTTCTTGCTGAGCCTTTTCCATTGCCTGATAGGCTTCCTGTTGGAATTGTTGCTGGCGTTGTGCCATGTCCTGTACTTCCTTTGAACGTCTTTCCAGAATGTTCTTAGGTAGAGAATCTTGCTGTTGGAGCAGTTCCTGATACTTTCTGTTGAATTCTTCTTCCGAACGTTGCATTTCTTCACGATATTGTTTTGACAATGCATCCAAGTCGGCCTGTGCTTTAGTGAATTCAGGCATCACGGTAATGATTTCCTGCGAATTCATGTGGCCGAATTTGGCTTGTGCCATCGCTCCCAAGGGGAGGATGAACATAACTGCGATGAGTGCGATTTTTTTAAGCATAATGTTTATTTTTAAATTGATTATTTCTTCTTTTAGTGACTTTCGTGCAAATGTATTGATTTTAATTGGAATATCCTAACCTTGCCAATACTTCGTTGCTGATATCGATATCAGGAGAGGCGAATATAATGCTGGAAGCCGATGCACGATCGGTTACAACTGCATATCCTCGTTGGGTTGCGATTTCTTTGACGGCGTTGTAAATTTGATCTTGAATCGGACCTATCAAAGCTTCACGTTTCTTATAAAGTTCGCCTTCTGGGCCAAAATATTTGCGGCGGAGCTCGGCTAAAGATTTTTCTTTTTCTACGATCTCATTCTCTTTTTGGGTGCGTTGTGCTTCTGTCATGCTCTTGGCAGTAGCCTGGTAACTCTCATATAGATTTTTAGCTTCCTGCCCTGCTTTTTCTATTTCTGCCTGCCATTGTTTGCTGGCTTGTTCCAGTTGTTGGTTGGCACTTTCGTAAGCAGGGATATTCTCAAGGATATATTCCATGTCAATCAATGCAAACTTCTGCGCATGGGTTGCCACACTGAAGATGGTCAGTAGTAACAGGGTAAAAACACTCTTCTTCATAACTTATCGGTTTTGGTGAAACTAATGTTAGAATTCTTGTCCCAGAATGAAGTGGAACTGGCTTCCGCCATACGAACTTGATCCACGTACTTTGTCGAAACCATAAGCCCAGTCGATACCCATCATACCTACCATCGGGAGGAAGATGCGGACACCGACACCTGCCGAACGTTTCAGTTCGAAGGGGTTAAAGTCGTTTACCTCCTGCCAAGCATTACCGGCCTCGACAAAAGTCAGGGCATAAATGCTGGTACTGGTTTCGAGCATCAGCGGGTAGCGCAATTCAAGGCCAAGGCGGGTGTAGGCATAACCTTCGCTGCCGTAAGAGGCCAATGAACCGTTTTCGTAACCACGCAGGGCTATTGTTTCGGTTGCGTAATAGGAATAGCCGGTCATACCGTCACCACCCACTTCGAAAGTACCGAACGGTGACTTTTTATATTTATTGTAATGACCCAGCAAACCGAACTCAACACGACCCATGAGGACAGGTGTACGTTTCACGTTGTAGGGGTCCATCAACGGAATGTATACTTTTGATTTGAATTTCCACTTGTGGTATTCTACCCATTTGTGCATCTTGTTGATATCATCCTGGTTGTTCAGGTTGTATTTGCTGTAGTCTACTCCGTCGAACAGAGAATAAGGCGGTGTAAACTGTACAGAGAGCGAGAACTCGGATCCTTGGCGCGGATAAATCGGGTTGTCGATAGAGCTGCGCGAAAGGGTCAGGTTTATACTCAAGTCGTTGCACTTTCCATTGGTTACAGGGAAGTATTGCCACTCTTTCAAAACATAGCGTTGATAAGAGAGCTCTGCGGTGAACTGGAAGTAGTCATCAGGCCACTTCAGACGCTTACCAAACATGACGGCCAAACCATACATCTGAACTGATTTGTCGGGGTCATAATAGTTCTCGTAGTTAGTATAGTTGCCATAGTTGTAGAGGCCATAACCGTACATACCACTATAAAGACTGTTATAGTAGCTATTATAATAAGCATCGTTATAGTAACGGCTGCTGATATCCGTCTGGCGAGAATAGAAGGCTGACACTGAGAAAGCATTCGGACGCTTGCCGCCGAACCAAGGATCGTAGAATGATACACTATACGACTGGTAGTATTTAGCATTGGTTTGGCCGCTGATGGTCAGTGTCTGTCCGTCACCTTGTGGTAGGATGCCTCGATAGTTCTCGCCCGGGTGTAACAAGTTGGCCAGTGAGAAGTTGGTAAACTTCAGACTCAATTTACCGATGACACCTGTCTGTCCCCAACCTGCTGAAAATTCGACCTGGTCGTTGGCTTTGGAAACAAGCGGATAGCCGATATCCACCGTACCGTCTTCGGGACGTGGTTTAATGTCCGGCTGGAGTTGTTCGGGGTCGAAGTGTCCCATCTGCTGGATTTCACGAAGCGAACGCATCAATTCTTCACGGCTGAAAAGGTCACCCGGGCGGGTACGAAGTTCGCGACGTACAATGTTCTCGTAGACGCGGTCGTTACCACTGATGATGATCTTGTTGATGGTTGCCTGGCGTCCTTCGTAAATACGCATTTCAAGGTCGATGGAGTCACCTACGATGTTTACTTCTACAGGATCAAGGCTGTAGAACAGGTAACCGTTGTTGTAGTACAAGTTTCCGATAGCATCTTCATCGGTCGATGTACGTTCTTCAAGTAATTTCTGGTTGTAGACATCGCCTTTCTTCATGCGAAGCAAGTAGTCCAACTGCTCAGATGGATAAAGCGTGTTACCTACCCATGTCACGTTACGCAGGTAGTATTTTTGTCCTTCTTCGATTTGCAGATAGACGTCAACGGTTTTTTCATCGTAGGGTGTCACACTATCGGCCACAATCATGGCGTCGCGATAACCCAGTTCGTTATACTTATCAATGATGAGTTGCTTATCTGCCTCGTAGTTTTCCTCTACGAATTTCTTAGTGCGGAACAGGTTCAACAGTTTACCTTTTTCGTTGGTTTTCTTCATCACACGCTTCAGCTTCTTGGCGGTGATGGCTTTGTTTCCTTCGATCGTGATCTGATGTACCTTTACTTTTTCTTTTTTGTCGATTTCGATGTCGACAATCACTTGGTTTTCGTTGTTCTTATCATCTTTTTGGTTGATGATAACTTCTGCGTTTTTGAAACCTTTGTCATCGAAATAACGTTCTATCAATGTTTTAGCACGGTCTATCTGATTGGGAGTAATCTGATTTCCCTTAATCATTCCGATCTTGGTTTCCAAATCTTCACGTTCAGACTTCTTGACGCCATGGAAATGGATTTCCGATACACGCGGACGCATGACCACGTGGATGGTGAGCCATGCCTTGTCGCCTTCTACCTTGTCGAATGTGATAGAAACATCGGAGAAAAGTCCGTGACGCCAATAGCGTTTACAGGCTTGGGTGATTTCATCGCCAGGAATGGTGATCAGCTGTCCTTTTGAGAGGCCGGACAGGTTGATGATGACATAATCTTCATAATTTTCGGCACCTTCCACTTTGATGTCTGCTATTTCATATTTTTTCGGGGTGCCATAGAGCACAACGGGTTTTTCAGACTGATTGTCTTGTGCAAATGCCGTCGGCAGGCAGCTAATGAGGAGAAAGGCTGTTACGAGTATGGAGAAGATACGATAATGCATTATTTCACTGATTACAGATTACTATTCTATTTCTTTATTTATGGTTTCAACTGATTTGCTCACTGGTTTTACCAAACCTTCTTTCACGTTTCTGGTAGTCACAAATGGCACGGCAGAATTCTTCTTCGTGGAAGTCGGGCCAATAGGTGTCGCAGAAGTAAAGTTCCGAATAGGCACATTGCCATAACAGGTAATTGCTTAATCGGATTTCGCCTCCCGTCCGTATCAGCAAGTCGGGATCGGGCATGAAATTGGTAGCCAGATGCCGGCTGATGGTACGGTCGTCTATCTGCTCTGGAGACAGAATCCCATTTTTTACCTCTTCGGCTATTTGACGTGTTGCTTCGGTTAGCTCCCAACGTGAGGAATAACTCAAGGCCAGAACGAGACACATGCCCGTATTGGCTGAGGTATGTTCGATACAACTGTTCAAACGGGTTTGTACATTGGCAGGCAGTTTGGCGATATCACCTATCACGCGGAAACTGATGTTGTTCTTCATGAACGTTTCTTCCTCAATGGAGTCAAACAGCAGTCCCATCAGTGCACTGATTTCTGTTTCAGGACGGTTCCAATTTTCAGTGGAGAAAGTGTAGAGGGTCAAATATTTGACACCCATCCTTGCTGCTTCTTCGGCAATGATGTGCACAGTCTCTGCACCGGCTTGGTGACCAAAACTGCGTTCGTGTCCGCGTTGTTTGGCCCATCGTCCGTTTCCATCCATGATGATGGCTACGTGCTGTGGCACCCGGTTAAGGTCGATTTGTTCTTTATATGACATCTTTATATCTATAAAGCGGTATTAGTATTTCTTTAATTTGTTGAGGCAACCACGCCATACTTCATTGGTGGTACCTCCCCATATGATCCAGATGAAATTGTTCTTGTCTACTGTGATTGTGTATGAGGTACCTTTCGAAGCAAATTCTGCGGGGAATACGACTTTTTCTTCCTGTTTCTCCCATGCGATGCCACCTGTTGCCGATTTATAAAAGGCTTCCAGTTTGCCTCCCATAATGTAGAGTGCATCGTCGTAATAGATGATGCTGGGATTGGTTAGTGCTGGACAATGGGAAGTGGTAGTGGTGCTCAGGTCCACCCAGCCATAACCACTCATGGAAGACCAGGGTACGGTTTGCTCATTATCATCTTGCGATACGTTGCCTACCAGGAATACCTTGTTCAGACCGTTTGATGTAGTCAAGGTGCAGGCTGAATAGTTGGCGGTTGGGAAACCTTCGGGCACTTCGTCTTGCTGAACCCATGTGGTGCCGTCGGTAATACAGAAGTAGTTCTTACCGTCGGTTTCGTTCTTCATAATAGCACTCAGTTGGGTAGGAGTACCGCTGATTTCATTGGCGGGGAATGCTGTCAGCAGACTTACGATATGCCCGCTCAAAGATTCCTGCTTTTGCCAGTTGATGCCGTCTGTTGAAGAGTAGACGGAGCCGTCTTCTGTATTGACCCAAAGTCCTTCTTGGAAATTGGTAAGCGTACTGAGTATTGCATTGGTTGGCAGGTTGGGTGTAATGCCTTGCCAACTGTATTCACTGGGGACGATGGATGTCTTGTAGCCGGCGTTGGGGGCATTGTAGACAAACAATTCGTCGTTCAATACAATCGATTTCAGACCTTGTGCCGTTGTTGCGATAGCAGGCGCAGAAGTCATTTTATGCCATACCAGCGAATCGGGATCTTCCTTGTGGACATTGATAATCAGTCTGTAGAGGCGGCTTGTGATGCCATCTGCGGCTACCACCTTGAATTGCAATCCGCTTGCCGAGTTCATGGCGGGAAGCAGGTTCTGGTAGTTGTCTGCATTGAACAGCGTGTCAGGCGTACCCGACATGATGATGCCACTTGTTGTCGTAAATGTCGTGATTTTGATACTGTCTATAAGGGTATCCGCACTCATGGGAAGGGAGTCGCGGTTATAGATGAGTCGCTGGATTTGGTCTATTTCGAATTTGTAGTTTACGCCATAAATCGTGTCAAGCTCGAATGCGTGAACGGTAGCATCGGTGCTATATTCATAGTTGTTGTCTGAGTTCAGGCACGAACTGATGACGATAGATACAGTGAGAAAACTTATGATAATGGATAAAAACTTCAGTCTCATTTGTTGTTATATTGTTTATTCAAGCTGCAAAAATAGGAACATTTTTTTCTATAAATACCTTTGTGGGGAAGTTTTATATAAAATTATAGATAATATGAGCCTTTTTGTCGATTAAATGGCTCAATTTGCAGGCGTTAGAAGCCTTGCCGGGCAGGGTCGTCTGTTTTCATCAGAAGCTTTTCCTGTGTGAAGTAATGACGGTATCCTCGTCCGAAATGGCATTCCCTGCGGTAGATGTCCTGCGGGGATAGCAAGGGGGCTTTTACGCCTTCGCCCAATATCATGGGGGCTTCTTCTACTATGATTTCGTCCCATAAGCCTGCGTCGATAAACGACTGGAGAAGTCGGCTTCCTCCTTCGACCAAAAGAGATTGTAGCTGGCGTTCGTACAGATCTTTCAATATTTCGGACAAGTTTTCTTCTGTGTATACCAGTGTGGGCTGGGAGCCGTCGAACAGGTTAAGGTCTTGGGGCAACCGATGGTGGCGGTCGATGGTGATACGCACGGGGGCAGGACCATACCAGTGGCGCACGTTGAGTCGGGGGTTATCGAGTCGTGCGGTGTCGGTGCCTACGAGGATGGCAGCATGTTCTGTTCTCAGTTTGTGAACCAGCATGCTGGTCAGTGGGCTGGAGAGCACGGTCGGGTTACCTTCCGTTCTTAGTCGGTCGATAAAGCCGTCGGCCGATTCTGCCCATTTCAGGGTGATGTAGGGACGCTTGCGGGTGTGGAAGGTGATGAAACGGCAGATCAGTTGTCGGCATTCTTCTTCGAGTATTCCCACGACCACCTCGCGGCCGGCGTCGCGTAGCTTCTGTATGCCCCTTCCTGCCACTTTCGCAAAGGGGTCTTGGCATCCGATGACGATGCGTGGTATCTGTTTTTCTATGATCAGGTCGGCGCAGGGGGGCGTCTTGCCATAATGGGCGCAAGGCTCCAGGCTGACGTATATCGTCGATTCCTTCAATAGGGCAGGGTCTTTGACGGAGCGAATGGCGTTCACTTCGGCGTGTGCCTGCCCGCAACGCACATGATATCCTTCTCCGATGATGCGGTCGTTGTGTACGATGACTGCTCCTACCATCGGGTTAGGGGCTGTGTTGCAGAGTCCGTTGCGTGCCAGTTGGATGCAGCGGCGCATGTATTTTTCGTCTTCCATATATTTCTTTGTTTAGGGATAATGTGTACTTTTGCAGCTTAGTTCTAAAAGACTTTCTTATCCCTTTTAGTTATAAATAATGATGAATAAGATCGTTGCCTATATCCGTAGCCGACTTCAGCCTTATTATACGGCAGAAGAAGTTTCCGCCCTTTCACGTATCGTGTGTTGTGATCTGTTGGGACAGGCACCGACCGACTATTATCTGGGCAAAGATATAGTTTTATCTTCAAAAAAAGAACAGGAACTGGAGGACATTCTGCAACGTTTGTCCCGATTTGAACCTTTGCAATACATCGAAGGCCGTACTTTGTTCCTTGGAAGAGAGTTTTGGGTCGCTCCTGGGGTGCTCATCCCGCGCCCTGAAACAGAAGAACTGGTGGAGCTGATGCTGAAGGAGATACCTGCGGATGCACGGATATTGGATGTGGGGACAGGTAGCGGTTGTATCGCCATTTCGCTGGCTAAGGAATTACCCGATGCTTTGGTAACGGCTTGGGATGTGTCGCCCGAAGCCCTCAGTGTGGCGCGAGCCAATGCCCGCAAACTTCAGGCAGACGTGCGTTTTGTGGAGTGCGACGTGCTCGCTTGCCAGGTGGACGAGGTAGGACTGTATGATGTCATTGTAAGCAATCCGCCCTATGTTACAGAGGCCGAAAAGGCAGATATGGAGCCGAATGTGCTCCAGTGGGAGCCCTCACTTGCCCTGTTTGTGCCCGACGATGATCCCTTGCGCTTCTATCGCCGCATTGCCGTCTTGGGGCGTGACATGTTGGCCGATGGCGGCCGGCTTTATTTTGAGATCAATCGGGCTTATGGCCGCGAGATGGTAGAGATGCTTCGTGCGATGGGGTATGTCGGGGTTCGTGTAGAAAAGGATTTGTCACAAAATGATCGTTTTGTAATTGCTGAAAAATAATGATGAACAAGGAAATAGATGCAAAGGAAGCCTTGGCGCGTCTTTCTGCCTATTGCTCCGTGGCAGAACGTTGTCGGGCGGATGTGGAAGAAAAGTTGTTTCGTTGGGGGCTGGATAGTGAAGCGAGAGAAAGCATAGTTTTAGCCTTGGAAAAAGACCGTTTTCTGGATGAGAAAAGATACTGTTGTGCTTTTATTCGCGATAAGTATCTTTTTGCCCGTTGGGGAAAGGTGAAAATCGGACAGGCATTGAGGGCCAAACATTTGTCACCGAATGTTTACGAACCCTTGCTGGACGAGGTGATTGATGAATCCGATTATTTGTCGGGGCTTCGGTCCTTGCTGGCTGCCAAGCGGAAGACGGTGCGTGCCGCCAATGCTCGAGAATTGGAAGGAAAACTTGTTCGTTTTGCCTTAGGGCGTGGGTTTGCAATGGACGATATACGCCGTTGTATGGACATTTCTGAAGAAAATGAATAGGTAGACAAAAAAATATGTATCTTTTCGTTTCTATTTTCATTCCGATTCTGTATTTTTGTACCATATTTGATCATAAGAATAGTTTGCTATGAGAAATTTAGAAAAATTGTTTGCAGAGAAGTTGCTGAAAATCAAAGCTGTAAAGATACAGCCTGCTAACCCCTTCACTTGGGCCTCAGGTTGGAAATCGCCTTTCTATTGTGATAACCGCAAGACCCTTTCTTATCCTTCTCTTCGCAATTTTGTAAAGATTGAAATTACACGACTCATTTTGGAACGTTTCGGACAGGTGGACGCTATCGCCGGCGTAGCTACGGGTGCCATTCCTCAAGGTGCTTTGGTGGCCGATGCGCTGAACCTTCCGTTTGTATATGTACGCTCCACTCCTAAGGACCACGGATTGGAGAACTTGATCGAGGGCGAGCTTCGTCCTGGTATGAAGGTCGTTGTCGTAGAAGACCTCATTTCGACGGGTGGCAGTAGCTTGAAGGCTGTTGAGGCTATTCGTCGTGACGGTTGCGAAGTGATAGGTATGGTAGCTTCCTATACTTATGGCTTCCCCATTTCCGAGAAGGCTTTCAAGGAAGCAAAAGTGCCTTTGGTTACACTGACCAACTATGAAGCTGTGCTCGAAGTCGCTTTGCGTACCGGCTACATCGAAGATGGCGATATCCCTACGCTGGAAGAATGGAGAAAAGATCCTGCGCACTGGGATGCTGGAAAGTAAGAAATCTTGTTTTATGGTGATAGTTAAAGAAAGAACTGTTCGGGCAATTTTGCCCGAAGGGTTCTTTTTTGTCTTTATTTAAGCTGAACATATATGACGAAATTTGAGAGTGGAGTGAAGGTAATTCCCGCCTCCCAAAGTGCCGTTTACGGCAAATTGTCCGATTTGAGCAATCTGGAGAAAGTCAAGGACCGCCTGCCCGAAGACAAGGTGAAGAACCTGTCGTTCACGGCAGATACTCTTAGTGTCGAAGTGCCCCCCGTTGGAACCATTACGCTGGAGATTGTCGAACGCGAGCCCGAGAAATGCATCAAGTTCGGCACTACCACCTCGCCGCTGCCCTTCAACCTGTGGATACAGATTGTGCCTACGGGCGAGGCCGAGTGCAAGATGAAGCTCACCATCGGCATGGAGCTCAACCCCTTCATGAAAGCCATGGTGCAGAAGCCCTTGCAGGAGGGACTGGAAAAAATGGCCGACATGCTGGCCCTGATACAATATTAACCGTTTTGTGAGGAGGAAAAGTGACATGGCACAGAAACTTTGGGAAAAATCAGTACAAGTAAACAAGGATATCGAGCGCTTCACCGTGGGGAGCGACCGCGAAATGGACCTCTACCTGGCTAAGCACGACGTGCTGGGCTCCATGGCCCACATCACCATGCTCCAGAGTATCGGATTGCTTGAAAAAGACGAACTGGAGCAGCTTTTGGCCGAGTTGAAGCAGATTTATGCTTTGGCCGAGCGGGGCGAGTTCGTCATTGAAGACGGTGTCGAGGATGTCCATTCGCAGGTAGAGCTCATGCTCACCCGCAAGCTGGGTGACGTAGGCAAGAAGATACATAGCGGTCGTTCGCGCAACGATCAGGTGCTGCTCGACCTCAAGCTCTTCACCCGCGAGCAGATCAAGGACATCGCCCTAGCCGTCGAGCAGCTCTTCGGCGTGCTCATCCGTCAGAGCGACCGCTACAAGGATGTCCTCATGCCCGGTTATACCCACCTGCAGATAGCCATGCCCTCGTCCTTCGGCCTGTGGTTTGGCGCCTATGCCGAGAGCCTTGTGGACGACATGATGTTCCTGCAGGCCGCCTTCCGCATGTGCAACCGCAACCCCCTCGGTTCGGCCGCCGGCTATGGCTCGTCCTTTCCCCTCGACCGTACGATGACCACCCGCCTGCTGGGCTTCGACTCGATGAACTACAACGTCGTCTACGCCCAGATGGGCCGCGGCAAGATGGAGCGCAACGTAGCCTTCGCCCTGGCCACCATCGCCGGCACCCTCTCCAAGCTGGCCTTCGATGCCTGTCTGTTCAACAGTCAGAACTTCGGCTTCGTCAAGCTGCCCGACGAGTGCACCACCGGCTCCAGCATCATGCCCCACAAGAAGAACCCCGATGTCTTCGAGCTGACCCGTGCCAAATGCAACAAGCTCCAGTCGCTGCCCCAGCAGATTATGATGATAGCCAACAACCTGCCCTCGGGGTACTTCCGCGACCTGCAAATCATCAAGGAAGTCTTCCTACCCGCCTTCCAGGAACTGAAGGACTGCCTGCAGATGACCACCTACATCATGAACGAAATCAAGGTGAACGACCATATTCTGGACGACGACCGCTATTCGCTTATCTTCAGCGTGGAAGAAGTCAATCGCCTGGCGCGCGAGGGCATGCCCTTCCGTGATGCCTACAAGAAGGTGGGACTCGACATCGAAGCCGGGCGCTTCACTCCCCGCAAAGAAGTGCACCACACCCATGAAGGCAGCATCGGCAATCTGTGCAACGACCGCATCACTCAGCTGATGGAACAAGTTGTTGAAGGCTTCAACTTCTCCACGATGGAGCAGGCTGAAAAAAACTTGCTGGGACGTGGTTGAAAGTGATGCCCGTATGCGCCCCTTGTGAAATAACAATATCGAGGAGGTTTTCTGCAAATGGTGATTTTCTTGCAGAAGACCTTCTTTTTTTGTGTCAAATGTTTGGCTGTAATGCTGAAACTGTTTATCTTTGCACCCGTTCTTTCAAACGATTCTGCGGAAATAGCTCAGTTGGTAGAGCACAACCTTGCCAAGGTTGGGGTCGCGAGTTCGAGTCTCGTTTTCCGCTCCAATGGATGCTCGAATGGTGGAATCGGTAGACACGAGGGACTTAAAATCCCTTGGCCATTGCGGCTGTGCGGGTTCAAGTCCCGCTTCGAGTACGATAGTAGATATATAACTCCTTGTAGGTTAAATACTTACAAGGAGTTTTTCTTTATATACATAAACATAGCATAAACAAAGTTGCTTTTGGCTGTTTATGTGGCAATAAAAAAGCCATCCTACAATGTGAAGATGGCTTCTCTATGCTGATATGCTGTATTTGCTTTTATATATGCTGCAATTTTCAACTATTAGGGGGTAGGGCGTACCCTATACCCCTTTTGGGAAGAAATTGCCTAAAAAGGCTGGATATAAAAGTGGATTTTTTATTTTTATCAAGCAATGCTTATTGTTTTATGGTATTTTCAATTTTCTGATTAATGTCAGAAAGAATATCTTGGATAGTTGTTCCTATGCTTTTTGTGTTTGAATCAGAAGGAACATATCCTACCATAAGATATGAACTATATATTCGTAATCCAATTCCTGTTTTCTTGTCTGGACTCATGAAGATATAGGTTGTTCCTTCATTGGATATAGGTATGTATCTTTCCAAAAGGTAGCTCATTAAATAAGTACTTTCAAATAATTCTGTGGCAAACCCACTACCATTAAGTTTCCCATTTTCAAATGTGTATGCATAATATAAAGTGGATTCAGAACCTTTATATGCAAGTTGGTTGCTGTTTTCTTTTTCTATTTCATAGTTTTTCATATATTCTTTAACCTTTTCTTTTCCTTCTCCCCATGTTATATATGGCTCATAAAATCTTGTGTAATGCGGTTTGACTATTACTTTGCAATTTGCATCATTGGCATGTATAACTGTTTCTCCAACATGATTGGCTGTAATAATACCATTTTCTACGCTTGCAATGAGAGAGTTATCAGATGTCCATGTGCAATCACCACCGCTATAGGTTAAAGTGATTGTTTCTTCTACATAAAGAGTTACTTCTGTTTTGTCTAAACCTGGTGTTGAATCGTTGTCATCAGAACAAGAACATAATGAAAGTGCCATAATGATAAGTGGGCATAAAATACTAATTACTTTTTTCATTTCAGATAATTTTTAGTTATACATGAGTTGTTGATTTAAATAGACCTTACGTATAAATACAAAAAGCGTGAGCAAATACTATGCTACGCTGAAAGGTATCGCCAAACACCTCACTCCCATAACAAGTACGCCCACGCATATCGTGAGCATTTACTTACTGTTATTGGGGAGTGTAGTTATAATTTGGCGATTTTTTCAGCTCCCAAACAAAAGCAAACGCTAAAGTTCAATCTTATGTCATGAAATAGCATTACTGCTAAATCGCTACAAAGGTATAAATTAATTATATATCTATAATAAAGTTCTTATAATTAAATATATAATTGTGCGTAAATAATATATATGGGCAGATAGATTGGATATTATGGGCTGATGTCGCTATCTATATTTCCCGACTTTTTTGTGATGAGGGAGGATAAATCCCAGTCGCTTTCTGATGCTTCTTTAAGCTTGCTGATTAAACTTCTAATTTGGCGTTTTCTTGCCTTTTTGTCATTACTTGAAAGATTCTGTATCTTATTTATTTTAGCATAGATTCTTTGTTTCATGTCGCTAAGGCTACAATGTTGGTTAATTAGTATTTCGGCATAGTCCCATAGAATTATATCTGGAGTTGTTAAACACTTCTTATCTGATGGTGCAATTAAGTTTTTCATTGGTTGTAGCCTTGTATATTGATACATAAGGTCTTGTTTAAACAGATTCTGAAATTCTGGATTAATCAAATTAGCCAATATTAAACTTCTTCCCTTATTGAATATCTGATGAGGCTTTTTATAATGCACTTCCCATTTGAGATAATTGCATTCTGGTTTCCAGCCAGCTTGTTTTAGGATAGACTTTCCTTTAAGGTCTTGTTTTTTATTTATATTCTTGTTCTCATCATACATTTTCAGTATAACTTCTTTATCTTCCCACCATCTGAAACAACCTTTATCTTTCCCTTTTTCGTTCATAGTTAGTTTTTTGTCTTTTGTGTGGTGGTGGGTGATATATTCTTGGGGAGGCTTTTCTACTTCAAAGATGATTCCATATTCAAACTCATTAATATCACTATCCCATAAAGAACATTTTAAGAGTGATTCTATGTAACTTATGGCTTCTGTAAACATAGTATCTGAATAGCTGAAATTGTGACCTTGCATATAATATGATATACTGCCTTGTAGTTTAAGAATCCCTAATTGCTCATTCCAATAGATTTCTAAGTCTCGACATCCAGATAAGACATATTTCTGATAACCAGAATTATATGCTGCTTCAATTTGGCAATGTCCTAAAAAGGGCTTATCTTTGCCTTGAAGATGTTTGGTTACTGCTATATAATCAATCATTTTAATATCCAAATTATGAAGGTGTGTCAAAAAGCACACCTTCTTTGTTTAGCACAAAGCCCCGACTTTCAC